>Ga0256405_10000845_pt1 | contig 92987 bp, 76 predicted proteins | sample RumenRJG_02DNA_FD_189096 | JGI IMG/M metagenome (GOLD analysis project Ga0256405, IMG submission 189096) | Bovine rumen microbial communities from Lethbridge, Alberta, Canada - RJG_02 | ecosystem: Host-associated > Mammals > Digestive system > Stomach > Rumen | place: Canada: Alberta...
TGCCTGTATAGGAGCGCCTTTGGCATAAACCTATTTCACAATACTATAATGTTATACTGTATAGCTCATAGCGGTTCGATTATATCAAGGTTAAAATCTTAACTTAACGCCATTGGAACCGTCCCCGGTGACTTCAAACTCTATGGTTTCATCTCCGATAGACAGGGTGTAGGTGCCGGGGTGAAGCTCGAGATGCGATATATCCAGTGTCAGAGGATCACTGTTTTTCAGGATGTCGTCCAGACTGCCTTCGGCGAAGGTCGTTTCCGAACCGCTGTCGTCTGTTCCGGTGATGGAGTATACGATGGAGGCCGTATCCTGCGGCAGAGAACCTTTTATTTCGAGGGTTACGATCCCTTCGCTGAAGGTGGCTTTCTCAAGGCCCAGGGCGACGACTCCGGCTAAGCCGCTCTTTGCAGCCTCTGACTCCTGCACGGGTGCCTCGTCGGCTGCGGCCTCTGCTTCCTCTGCTTCATAGGCGGGCATTGCTTCCTCTGCTGCGGCAGGCTCCTCTGCAGGCATGGCTTCCTCAGCTGCCGCAGGTGCCTCTGAATCATAGGCGGGAACTGCTTCTTCCGCTGCTCCTGCTGCCTCATATGCTGCACTGTCGGATGTCGGCATGGAAGCGCTCTCGCTCTTGTTCGTACGCATTACCATGGGCAGAGTCACTGAGAATGTCAGCAGCAGTACCGCTACCGCGGGAAGGACAATGAAGACAGTCCTTCTGAAATCTACTGTTTTGGCTTTCTTCCTGATGGGAGTCCCGTGAAGTTCAAAAGCCGCTTCATCTATATATTTCGGATCGATACCGGATATGGCGTCCATCAGATCATTGTTGTTCACAGTTCATATCCCTCCTGTATGAGGTAGGCCTTCAGCTTCTGACGCTGTCTGAAGAGCATCGATTTCACTGCTGCTTCCGTCATTGAGAGTCTGGAGGCTATGTCGGACAGCGCATCTACGTAGAAGTAGCGCCTGACAAAAACGATCCGGTCATTTGAGTCGAGTCCTGACAGGAATGTGTTGATATGATCCGAAAGAAGTGACATATCAACCATTTCCTCGGTAGATAAAGAGCCTGCCACGTCCACCAGTTCATCAAGTGCGAGGGCGGTCTGTCCCGCCCCGCGCTTGAGTGAATGTGTCTTGCGATATACCGTGAGAGCATGATTCCTGATGATGGCTGCGAGATACGGAGCCAAAAGTTCAGGCCGCTCTTCGGGCATATTGTTCCAGGCCGACAGATACGTATCATTGGTGCATTCCTCTGTATCTTCGGTATTGTCTACTATGTTCATTGCTATCTTTCTGCAATAAGCACCGTATTTGACATTGGTTTCCGTTATGGCGTTTTCGTTTCTGGCCCAGTAAAGGTCTACGATCTCTTTATCCTGCATCTACCGCTGAGGACGCCGATCACAGATGACGGATCAGCTCCGCGAACTCCTCTTTGTATTCATCATCCAGATCCAGCCCGGATATCTGTCTTGATACATCTCTCATGCACATGCTGCCAGTATATTCGCTGCCGTTTAATATCATGCCGCACTCGGCTACATATGCTGCAAAGAGTGTATCACAATCCGGTCTTGCAGTGTAGCATTCATCTCCCACGGGGAAATATATGAGACGGGAACTGTCCGCTTCAGGCTCTTTGTATCTGACGGACATGGTCAGCCATTCATTTGAATCCTCACCGGCACGTGACAGATCAGTTTTCTGGTAGCGGAGCTCTGTATTGTTTTCGTCTCTGTTCTCGTTCATCTTGATCTCATACATCACGGTCATGGCGTGTCCGCTTCCGATCTCACCGCCGTCCTTTGTGTCATCGCTGAAATCCTTAGCTGCCATCTGCCTGTTCTCATAGCCTATCAGGCGGTATTCCGAGACGTACTTCGGGTTGAATTCCACCTGGAACTTCGTATCCTTTGCTACAGTGAACAGTGTTGAGCTGAACTCGTCGATAAGGACCTTTTTGGCCTCCGACAGACTGTCTATATAGGAGTAGTTACCGTTGCCCTTGTCTGCCAGAGTCTCAAGTGTGGCTTCATTGTAGTTACCGGTGCCAAAGCCAAGCACGGAGAGGAAGACGCCGCCTTCTTTTTTATCTGAGATGAGGGATTCCAGATCAGCTTCAGACGTGATACCTACATTAAGATCTCCGTCTGTAGCCATGATCACACGGTTGTTGCCGCCTTTGATGAAGTATTTCTCGGCCAGTCTGTAAGCGGATAATATACCGTCACCGCCGTTGGTGGAGCCGGAAGCATTCAGCTCGTTTATGGCGCGTTTGATCTTCGTATGATCGTTCCCGGGGACTCCGGCTATCACTATGTCAGAAGATGATGCATAGGTGACTATGGACACCCTGTCGTTCTCGTCCAGATCGTCTACCAGCATGTCCAGCCCCATCTGCAGCAGAGGAAGCTTGTCATAGGAATTCATCGATCCTGATACATCGATCAGAAAGACTATGTTTGAAGGGATATCTTTTATATTATCAGCTTCCTTTGCTTTTATCCCGAGATTAACGAGCTTCGTTGATCTGTTCCAGGGGCAGTCGATGATGGAAGCGTTTACCGCAAACATATCGTTCCCGGCAGGCTCTCTGTAGCTGTAATCAAAATAGTTTACGAGTTCCTCGGTCCGGATCGCTCCCTTCGGTATGTCCTGCAGAGAATAACCGTCGTTTATCATCCTGCGCAGGTTTGAATAGCTGGCTGTATCTATGTCGGCCCCGAAGGTGGAGAGGGGAGATGATGCCACATCGGTAAAAGGATTTTCCACGGTGCTCTTGTAGTTTTCTCCTGAATTGATGTAGGGAGATACGCCGTAGTAACCGGGGCACAGAGTCGAAGTCTGATCGCAGGACTCTTCATAAGCCGACTTGGCAGCATAGCATTCACCTGCGTATCCTTCGTAACTTTCAGCACCTGTATCCGGGGTGGAATAGTCGAAACTCGCTGAGCCTGTATCGTTTGCGGGATATTCGCTGCTTTCCGATACTGCGTCTTCTGCAGGATACTCGGCCTCAATATAAGCCGGTGCGGTCTCGGCTGTGCTTTCACAGGTGGCGGCACTCTTTGATCCGCATCCTGAAAGAGAAGTTGCTGCGACTGTTCCGATGAGTAATGCTGTGATGGTCTTCTTTTTCATTTTTTTATCCTCCGTTTGTCGTGCGGCGCTTTTTCTGTTTTTTTGCGCCTCTGACCATATAGACGCAAAACAGGAACGAAGGTTTTGCTTTTTTTGAAAAAATTTAATTTTTTTAGCAGCCGGAAAAGCAGCCGGAGAGAGGACGACTCGAGCACTGTCAAGAAAAAATATTGACAGCGGCCCGGAGCTTTGGTATCATTAGACCCCGGTGCAAAGAGAGCATGGAGAAACTGATAGAGCGAGGACTGCTGTTCGATTATTACGGCGGGCTCCTCAGCGAGAAGAACAAGAGGATATATGAGGCGGCAGCCGTGGACGATATGTCTCTGAGCGAGATAGCGGAGGAGATCGGCATATCGAGGCAGGCTGTATCCGATACTCTGAACAGGACGGACAGCAAGCTCCGCAGATATGAGGATGAGCTGCACCTCATCGAAAGGAACAGAAGGATAAGGGATCGTCTGGATAAGATAAGAACGATCCTGGACGCGGCATCAGATACGGAAGCCGGAGTGTACGGCGAAGACAGTATCGGGATGGTGCGTGGTCTCGTAGACAGCATAGAAGAGGAACTGTAGTGGCGTTTGAGAGTCTGACAGACAAGCTTCAGAACGTATTCAAAAAGCTTCGCAGCAAGGGAGTGCTGACCGAAGAGGATGTGAAGGCTGCGCTCAAAGAAGTGCGGATGGCTCTGCTTGAGGCAGATGTCAACTTCAAGGTCGTCAAGCAGTTCACCAAGAGCATAGAGGAAAAGGCTGTCGGTTCGGATATCATGAACGGTCTGAATCCCGGACAGCAGGTGATAAAGCTGGTCAACGAGGAGATGACTTCGCTTATGGGCTCGGAGGCTGCGAGCCTGAAGTATGCCAATGCACCCGAACCCACTGTGATCATGATGGCCGGGCTGAACGGTGCAGGTAAGACGACTACCTGCGGCAAGCTGGCACTTCATCTGAAAGGCAGGAGCAAGAAGACCATGCTGGCGGCTCTTGATGTATACAGACCGGCTGCTATAGAGCAGCTGAAGGTCAACGGGGCAAAGGTGGACACCAGAGTCTTTGAGATGGGTACCGACAGGAAGCCCGTGGATATCGCGAAGGCTGCCCTGGATGAAGCCAGAAAAGAGCATTTCGATGTAGTGATACTCGATACTGCAGGACGTCAGCAGATAGATGAAGCTCTGATGGAGGAGCTACATGATATAAAGGAGCAGATACAGGTAGATGATACGCTGCTCGTGGTCGATGCCGGTACGGGACAGGCTGCGGTGGACGTGGCGCTCGGCTTTGATGAGAAGGTAGGCATCGACGGAGTGATACTTACGAAGCTCGACGGTGATACCAGAGGAGGAGCCGCTCTTTCGATCAAGGCAGTCACCGGTAAGCCAGTGCTTTATGCGGCCAGCGGCGAGAAGCCGCAGGACTTTGACATATTCTATCCCGACAGGATGGCCAGCCGTATCCTGGGCATGGGAGACGTACTCTCTCTGATAGAGAAGGCCGGCGAGGCGATGGATGAGGAGGATGCGAAGAAGGCGGCTGAGAGCCTGAAAAAGGGCAGGTTCACCTTCAATGACTACCTCGACTCCATGAAGCAGGTGAATAAGCTTGGAGGCATGGGATCGGTGATATCCATGCTGGGCATGGGAGGCAAAGGCGGACTTCCCGAAATAGATGAGACCATGCTGAAGCGCAACGAAGCAATAATAATGAGCATGACCCCGGCGGAGAGAGACGACCCGAAACTTTTGAATCCCAGACGCAAGATGCGTATTGCCAAAGGATCAGGGGTCGACATCATGTATGTGAACAGACTCGTGAAGCAGTTCGAGCAGATGCAGAAGATGATGAAGCAGTTTACGGGCGGAGGAAAGAAGAGAGGCAGATTCGGCCAGATGGCCCAGATGCAGAACATGATGCGCAGCATTAAACTATAGTGTTTTCGATGATCGGGCAATATAGTTTATATAGATCAATATTTTATTCATAAAAAGGAGAAAGACAATGGTAAAGATCAGACTCAGAAGAATCGGTAAGAAAAAGGCACCCTTCTACAGGATAGTGGTGGCAGACGCAAGGACCTCTATGCAGAGCACGACTCTCGCAGAGATCGGAACATACGATCCCCTGAAGGAGCCCGCAGAGGTAAAGATCAACGAGGAAGAGGCAAAGAAGTGGCTGAAGAACGGTGCACAGCCTACAGAGACCGTGGCACGTCTTTTCAAGAACGCCGGGATCACGAAGTAATCATCTCCGAAACATACGGAAACATACATATGATTGGAGGTAATTACGAATGAAAGAACTGGTAGAAGTGATCGCCAGAGCTTTGGTTGATGAGCCCGACAAGGTGAAAGTCACCGAGGAAGAGAATGAAAGGGAGATCAACGTGACACTGAGGGTAGCGAAGGACGATATGGGAAAGGTGATCGGAAGATCAGGCCGTATCGCAAAAGCTATCAGAGCAGTGGTCAAGGCTGCAGCGACAAAGACTGAAAAGCATGTGAACGTAGATATACTGGATGAGGAAGAGGGCTGAGCTTCTGTCTGTGGGACAGATCACATCGACCCACGGACTAAAGGGAGAGATAAAGGTCTATCCCACTACAAACGATCCCAGGACGCGTTTTAAGGAGCTGAAGGATGTGATCCTGAAAACGCCGAAAGAGGAGATCCCGGTAACAGTCGAATCGGTCAGGTTCATGAAGAACCTGGCCCTTTTGAAATTCAAGGAACTGAACGGCATAGAGGCGGCAGAGCGTTACAAGGGAGCCTACATCTGTGTGCCGAGAGACAAGGCTCTGAAGCTGGGGCCGGATGAGTACTATGAGGCGGATCTCATCGGGATGGATGTCGTCACGGGTGAGGGAGAAAGGCTGGGTACACTCGTGACCGTGTATCATACGGGGGCAAATGATGTGTATGAGATCGAGCTTGGCGTTAATGAAGAAACGGATGGAGCTGCGGCTTCTTCTTCCGACAAGGGTAGTGGGAATAAAAAGAAACACGGACGCAGGATACTGATACCTGCCATAAAGGACTGCATAAAAAAAGTGGATGTGGATGAAGGAGTCATGACGATCCATGTGATGGAGGGACTGTTCTGATGAAATACGAGGTGCTTTCCATCTTTCCTGACATGGTTGACAGCGCTTTCAGGACCGGAGTGACCGGAAGAGCTTCGGGAGAAGGGCTGATAGAGCTCGATACCGTGAACATCAGAGACTACAGCACCAATTCCTACGGCTCCATAGACGGCTATACTTATGGCGGCGGAGCGGGGATGCTGATGCAGTGTGAGCCGGTGTACCGGGCATACCTCACCGCTCTGGAGAGGCTTGGCAGGAAGCAGGGAGAGGTACGTGTGATATATATGACGCCTGTGGGGGAGGTCTTCAGCCAGAAGAAGGCGGAGGAACTCGCCGGGGAGGATGAGCTTATCTTTCTGTGCGGACATTATGAGGGGATAGATGAGCGTGTCATAGACGAGATCGTAACGGACAGGATATCCATAGGTGACTACGTGCTTACGGGGGGCGAGCTCTCGGCTCTGGTGGTCATGGATACAGTGGCGAGGCTTATTCCCGGGGTACTCAAAAACGATGAATCTGCGCAGACCGAGTCCTTTAACACAGGGGGACTGCTGGAATACCCGCAATATACCCGGCCTCCCGAGTGGCATGAGAAGAAGGTCCCCGATATCCTTGTGTCGGGAGATCACGCAAAGGTGGACAAGTACAGGATGCGCGAGATGAGGCGTGTCACGAAAGAGTACAGACCGGATCTCTATGCCGCGTATATGGAAGAACGCGGAATATATTAGGAAGTGCTTGCCTTTTGGTCTACACATGTGTTATCATCTTGAGGTTGCGAGATTTTGATGGTCCTCTGCACGGATTATCCGGGGCATGAACATCGGACTTTATATACAGGAGGTTTAACATGAACGCTGATATCATCAGAGAGATCGAAGAAGAACAGAAAAGGAAAGAAGAATTCGAGTTTAATACCGGAGATACCGTCCGCGTGCACAACAAGATCCGCGAGGGCAACCGCGAGAGGATACAGGTATTCGAGGGGACAGTCACCAAGAAGCAGGGCGGCAATACCTCAAGAGCTACATTCACCGTACGTAAGATCAGTAACGGTGTTGGCGTGGAGAAGACCTGGCCTCTTCACTCTCCCAACGTAGAGAAGATCGAGGTGGTACGCAGAGGTAAGGTAAGACGTCATAAGCTCTTCTACTTGAGGAAGCTCACAGGTAAGAGAGCAAAGGTTAAGGCAGCTGAGTAAACCGGAGAAGCTCCGGCGGCACAGCAAAGGACCGACAGTGTATCATGAATGAGCCATGCAGAGCATGGCTCATTTTTTGATTGAGCAATGTCATGTATGATAAAATACCAGCATGTCCAGAAGAAAAAGCAACGGGCTTTCTTTTTATGAAAAAAAGAAGCTGATAACCCATAAAGAAATATATGCATTCATGTCCTGGAGCGCGATAGTGGTAGGTGCGATACTGCTGTCTTATGTTGCTGTATTTGCCTTCGGCGTGAGGACCACCGTGATCGGAGACTCCATGAGCCCGACCCTCGTGGGAGGCCAGGAGGTGCTCATAAACAGGCTCGTATACAACATCTTCGAGCCGCGGATGGGGGACGTGATAGTGTTCAAGCCGAACGGGAATGAGAACGCCCACACCTATGTGAAGCGGGTGGTGGCCACTCCCGGGGACAAGGTACGCATCATAAACGGGATACTCTATGTGAACGATGCTCCCGAGGAGTTCTTTACCGACAGTATCGCCAATGCCGGTATTGCTTCTTCCGAGATAAAGGTGGGAGAGGATGAGTATTTCGTGATGGGAGACAATCCCAATTCATCCGAAGACTCCAGGAACGCGAATATAGGCAATATAAAGAAGAGCACCATAATGGGCAAGGCATGGTTCCATATGGCAGGAGGCACGGAAGGCCTGGGGAGGATACGGTAATGGCGGCATACAACTGGTATCCGGGACATATGGCCAAGGCCAGGCGGCAGATGTCGGAGGATATAGGGCTGATAGACATCATTGTGGAGCTCGTAGATGCCAGAGCTCCTCTTTCTACGAGGAATCCCGATATAGAGAAGCTGGGCGGCGGCAAGGGCAGGATCATAGTGCTGAACAAGGCGGATCTTGCAAAGCCCGATATCACCGAAAGATGGATAGGTAAGTATGAGAGTGAAGGGATAAAAGCTGTCGCACTCAACAGCAAGGATAAGCAGAGCTTCGCGGGCGTGAAGAAGGTGATAGACGAGGCGGCTGCGAAGAAGAAGGAAAGAGACCTGAAAAGAGGGATAAAAAACAGACCTGTGAGGCTGCTGGTGGCAGGTATCCCCAATGTGGGTAAGTCCACCTTCATCAACTCTCTTTGCAGAAAGAACATAGCAAAGACCGGGAATAAACCCGGGGTGACAAAGGGCAAACAGTGGATATCCATCGGCAAAGGCGTAGAGCTTATGGATACGCCGGGCATCCTCTGGCCGAAGATAGAGGATCACGTATCCCAGGTCAATCTGGCCATCATTGGCTCCATGAACGATGAAGCGATAAACAAGGACGAGCTCTTCGTGGAGCTGGTAAAGATGCTGGAGAGCAGGGCAGAGGCTGTAATGAGTGAGAAATACGGTGTTGTGCCGGGAGACGATCCGGCTCTTGCGGCTGCCAAGGCAGCGAAGGAGCTGGGAATGCTCAGAGCAGGAGGAGAGCCTGATACGAAAAGAGCGCAGGAGTATCTGATGAATGCGTTCAGGAGCGGTTCACTGGGGAGGATATCACTTGAGGAGCCGTGAGAGTAAAAGCAGGGGAGCCCTGGGATTCAGCCTGTACATACTGCTGGTGATCATCGCGGCCATTGCGATAAGGCACTTCATCGTGGAACGGGTCGTAGTGGTAGGCGAGTCGATGGAGCCGACCCTCATCAACGGCGATAATGTGCTGATGGAGAAGCTGTCCTATATCGCAGGCAAGCCGAAACGATATGATATCGTGGTATTCCCAAGGGACGGAGCTCTTCTCATCAAGCGTGTATACGGCCTGCCGGGAGAGAACATACGTATAGATGAGAGCGGCATGATATATATCAACGGAGAACCGCTGGACGACAGACATGCCCACGAGATAATGGACAATCCCGGACTCGCGGGCGGAGACGGTGTCACGCTGGACAAGGGAGAGTATTTCGTGCTGGGAGACAACAGGAACAACTCCGTGGACAGCAGATACGAAATGGTGGGAGCCGTGTCCAAAAAGGATATAAGAGGAAGAGTGGTGTGGCGTCTGACGCCTTTTGACAGACTGGGAAAGATCAAATGACAAAGGAAGAAAGAGAAGCAAAGGCGGCCGCGAAACTGCAGAAAGAAAAAGACAGGATCCGTGCCATGTCAGAGTATGAACTGAGATTCGCTGACTGTGAGTATATCTGCGGGATAGATGAAGTGGGGAGAGGGCCGTTTGCGGGGCCGGTGATGGCAGGAGCCGTGATACTGTCGAAGGATGAGGAGATACTCTATCTCAACGATTCAAAAAAGCTCTCTGCGAAAAAGAGAGATGAGCTCTACGACATCATATGCGAAAAGGCTGTGGCATGGTCGGTGGCCAGAGTGGAGCCGGAGCGCATTGATGAGATAAACATCCTTCAGGCCACCTTCGAGGCGATGAGAGAGGCAGTGTCGAAACTGGCTGTAAGACCCGATATATTACTTGTGGATGCGGTGCATATACCGGATCTGGATATACCTCAGGAGAGCATCGTGAAGGGGGATGCCAAGTCTGTATCCATAGCAGCAGCATCCATAGTAGCCAAGGTGACGAGAGACCGCATCATGGAGGAGTATGCCGGAAAGTATCCGGGGTACGGCTTTGAGAAGAACATGGGATACGGTACGGCAGAGCACAGGCAGGCGCTGAAAGAACTCGGACCTACTCCGATACACAGGAGATCTTTCATTCACAACTACGTATGAACATAAGGATCAATCCAAACCTACTTAATAATCAACAGATGGCTGATGCCGGCCGCATAGACGATGTGCCGGTAAATAAGCTTGGATCCACACTTGCCAGACAGATCTCCGACATGAACGTGGGGGATGTCTTCACGGGCCAGGTAAGAGATCTGACAGGCAGCACCATAGAGCTGCTGCTTTCGGACAAGAGCGCTCTGCAGGCCAAGCTGTCCTCAATGATGAAGCTTCAGATAGGACAGACCATGTCATTTGAGGTCACATCCAATACAGGCGGAAAGGTGCAGCTCACACCGCTGTATGCCAATCTTAGCGCAGAGAGTCAGGTGGGCAGGGCATTAAGCGAGGCGGGGCTTCCCAATGATGCAAGGAATACCGAGATGGTGCAGTCCATGATGGAGCAGGGGATGAAGATAGATGCAGACAGCCTTCTCTCCATGGCACGTACCGTGACGAATTATCCGGATGCAGCCCCTTCTTCGATAGTTTCCATGAAAGCACTGAACATACCGCTTTCTCCCGATAACGTGGAGCAGTTTGAGATATACAGGAATAATGCACATCAGATCGCAGAGCATGTGGGGAGCATAGCAGAGGGATTTGCCGAGGTGGCCGGGGAGTCACGAGGGATGAATGAAATGCTTCTTGATATATTCGTGGGAGAAGCAGACCCTGCGATAGCTGACCTTTTGAAAGAGGCAAAGGCCATGGCGGCGGAGAATCCCGGAGCTGAAGGACAGGCTGTTGCTGAAGAGGCTGTGGATGAGGTGACACAGGAAGGAAAGGAAACGGCAGCCGCTGCAGAGAATGAGCAGGTGAGTGCAGATGGCGCACATACACAGCAGGCTTCGGCAAAGGGAATTCTTGAAAGGATAACAGCCGGTCTGGCGGGGGAAGACGGGAAAGCCCAGGGGGCTGCAAGTGACAGTGTAAAGCCGAACTTCTACGGCCGGAACACCGTGACAGATACGCTGGAAGAGCTCTATACACCTAAAGAAAAAGAGGCTCTGGCCGACGATCTGAAAAAGCTCGGGGTACCGGAAAGCCTGACCGATAAGATAGTGAACAGCGAGCTGACCACAAAGGATACGTTAAACCTTGTAAGATCAGCCATATCCGATGGGATGCAGAATCTCACGGGTGAAGAGCTGGCACAGTTTGGCGAAAACGTAAAGGCTCTGCTTAAAAAGCCTGAATATGCGAAGCTTGTAAAGAATGAGATAATGAACGAACTTCTTATGAAGCCTGAAGAGGTGGCGGACAAGGAGAAGGTGCAGGAATACTTCCAGAGAGTGGTGAGGGACACTGCCAAAGCCGCAGAGGTGCTGAATGCCAGCGGGAGGGGAGACACCACACTCGCGGCAGCCAATCAGAATCTGCACGACAATGTGGACTTCATGAATCAGATGAACCAGGTCTTCACATATATGCAGATGCCTCTCAAGATGGCATCGGAGGCACAGCATGGCGATCTGTACATATATACGAATAAAAAGAAGCTGAAGTCGGGAGACGGCAATGTCTCTGCCCTGCTGCATCTGGATATGACTCATATGGGGACTATGGACATACATGTGTCCATGAATCCGGAGGGAGTGGTGAACACTCATTTCATCCTTCAGAGGGAGGAACTGCTGGACTTCGTGGCCGAGCATCTGCCGGAGCTGGACGAGAGGATCAATGCCAGGGGTTATCATATGCACAGTGATGTGTCGGTCAATAAGGAGAAGCAGAGCGTACCGGAGATCATGTTCAATAAGGGAAAGAATACGAAGCTGATACAATATACGGCGTTCGATGCGAAGGCGTGAAGATAGCAGGATATGGCTAAGAAAGAGAAGGATCTGCGCAACCTGACTGCGGTGGCGCTCTCATATGAAAAAGGTGACATGGCGCCTACGGTGGTGGCCAGCGGTAAGGGACGCGTGGCGCAGAAGATAATAGAGACTGCGCAGGAGGCTAATGTGCCTCTGCACGAAGACAGCAAGCTGGCAGAGACTCTCTCCAATCTGGAGATAGGAGAGATGATACCTCCCGAGCTCTACGAGGTGGTAGCGGAAGTCCTTGTCTTCGTGAACGACATGGAGAAGATAAGGAGCAAGATCGAGGCAAGATAACAGCTCTTATCATAACGACCATACAGAAAGCACAGGCGGAATGGATTGAACAGGAGAAAAACGGGCTCCGTATACGAGGATAAGGCAGCCGATCTCATAGTGCGTGAGGGAGGACGGATCCTGGATCGTAACTACAGGAACCGCATGGGAGAGATAGATATCGTGGCGGATGATGCCGGGACGATATGCTTCGTCGAAGTGAAGTACAGGAAGAACGATTCCAGGGGTACGCCCGCGGAGGCTGTGGGGATCAGGAAACAGTTCACCATCTGCAGGGTAGCCGACCATTACCGTATGGCAAAAAGACTTTCGGAGGACAGACCCTACAGATTTGATGTGATAGCGATCACCGGGGATGAAATACATTGGTACAAAAATGCTTTCTCATATGTTATATTATGATATCAGGGTCAAAAGCCTGGCTCCACGGCAAGCTTGCTTGCCGGTGGAGGTTTGGCTTATTGACCCGCCCCTACATGAGCAAGTAGTGGGGTGGGGGCCCTACGGATTGCGAATGGAGGACGGATCGTGGGAGTGCAAAGCACGGAACAATCCGTGATAGCATTTTGACTGCACATCATGTTCAGGAGGATATATGCCGGATATTATAAACGAGAAGAATGACCTCTTTACAAAAAAGCTGGCTGTTGCACCACTGAAGCTGCTCATCATGCCGAGTATAAAGGAACTCGGGGATCAGGTGGACAGATATCTGGTCTCATTCCGGAAGAAGAGATTCCCCGACGGCATCAACGATCCCGAGCATCAGGGGTACGTGGCGGATTCCTATGAGACAAAGGTGGATCTTCCCAGGTTCGGATCGGGCGAGGGCAAGGCTGTACTGGGAGAGAGTATAAGAGGCAAGGATCTGTATATCCTGACCGATGTGATCAACTACAGCATGACCTATGATATGAACGGCTTCAAGAACCGCTATTCGCCTGATGATCACTATCAGGATCTGAAGAGGGTGATAGCCGCTGTGGCGGGCAAGGCACACAGGATAACAGTGGTGATGCCCTTCATGTATGAATCAAGACAGCACAAGAGAACGGCCAGGGAGTCTCTGGACTGCGCCATGATGATAGAAGAGCTCTCTGATATGGGAGTATCGGATCTCATGACTTTTGACGCCCATGACCCTTCGGTGCAGGCGGCGGCACCTCTTTGCGGATTTGACAACTTCACACCCTTCTATCAGTTCCTCAGGGCACTCTTAAAGAGTGAAGATGACCTTATGATAGATGCTGAGCACGTGGTGGTGATCTCTCCGGATGAGGGGGCGCTGAACAGAGCGATATACTTTGCTTCGGTCCTCGGCGTGGATACAGGCATGTTCTACAAGAGAAGAGACTATGCCCACATAGTGGACGGGAAGAATCCCATAGTGGCACATGAGTTTCTTGGAGACTCGGTAGAGGGCAAGGATGTCATCATAGTGGATGATATGATATCCACCGGCGGTTCAATGATAGATACTGCGAGACAGCTGAAAGACATGAACGCCAACCGTGTCTTCATCTGCTGTACCTTCGGGCTCTTCACAGAGGGTCTGGAAATGTTCGATGATGCGTACGAAAAGGGATATTTCGACAGGATAATCACTACCAACCTGCATTACAGGAGACCGGAGCTTTTGAAAAAGGAGTGGTACACCGAGGCTGACATGAGCAAGCTGATTGCCCAGATCATAGATTTCTCAAACCACGATATGTCCATGGACAAGGTGGGCACGCCTACAGAGAAGATCAGAGAGATACTTTCGATATACAACGATCATGTAGACAAAGAAGTCTGATGGACAGGACTGTCATAGGCATAAGCGCAAACTCCGCTGCGGAGGCGGCGGGCATAGTGCCCGGGGATGTGCTCCTTACCGTCAATGATGAGAAGATAAAGGATATCTTTGATTATCAGTACGAGTGTGCCGACACCGAGATAGAGATCAGGGTGAGGCATGCGAACGGCAGGGAAGAGACCTATCTTCTTGAAAAAGGCGAGGACGAGGACCCCGGACTGATATTTGAAGACGGGATAATGGATGAGTACAGGAGATGCCGTAATAAGTGCATCTTCTGTTTCATTGACCAGATGCCGAAGGGCATGAGGGATACGCTTTATTTCAAGGATGATGACAGCAGGCTTTCATTCCTGCAGGGCAACTATGTGACGCTCACGAATATGTCGGAAGACGACATAGACCGGATAATAAGATACAATCTCGAGCCCATAAACATTTCCTTCCAGACCACCAACCCCGACCTCCGCTGCAGGATGATGGGAAACCGATTTGCGGGAGAGGCACTGGAAAAGGCTGAAAGGCTGTATGAGGCCGGTATACACATGAACGGCCAGATAGTGCTGTGCAGGGGAATCAACGACAGGGAAGAGCTGGACAGATCGATATCGGATCTGTCGAAGTATATCCCTTATCTCGAGAGCGTGTCAGTGGTGCCGGTGGGACTTTCGAGATTCCGGGATGGGCTCTACCCGCTGGAGCCTTTTGATGAGCGGGATGCCGCGCTTCTCATAGACCAGGTGGAGGCATGGCAGGAGAGGATATACACAGAGCACGGGATACACTTCGTCCATGCTTCCGACGAGTGGTATATTAATGCCAGCCGGGAGATACCGGAGAGCGGCAGATACGACGGCTATCTGCAGCTGGAGAACGGTGTTGGCATGGTAAGACTTCTGATCGACGAGGTCGATGATGCCCTGAGAGAGCTCGGTACGGATAAGAGGAGCGGAAGCTTCAGCATAGCCACAGGGAAGCTCATCTGTCCGGTAATATGCGGGCTGGCAGAGAAGATGAAGAAGGTATATCCGAAGATGGATGTGAAGATATACGGGATCAGGAATGATTTCTTCGGCGAGAGCATCACGGTGACCGGACTGCTCACCGGAAGAGATATAGCAGCACAGCTAAAGGACAAGGATCTCGGCAGCCGGCTGTATCTGCCGGACAACCTGTTGAGAGCCAATACCGAGACCCTTCTGGATGATATGACAGTGAGCGAGCTGTCAGAGGAACTGGATATACCGATATGCATACTTCCGCCTGACGGAAGAGCCTTTGTGGAAATGTATGGAGCATAAGTGATGAAACCGATAGTAGCAATAGTAGGAAGACCTAATGTAGGGAAATCCTCGCTGTTCAACTACCTCGCAGGTGAGAGGATAGCGATAGTGAAGGATGAGCCCGGGGTCACCAGAGACCGGATCTATGCGGATGTGGACTGGAACGGAAGGAAGTTCACCCTCATAGACACGGGGGGCATCGAGCCGGAATCCAAGGATATCATACTCTCGCAGATGAGGGAGCAGGCACAGATAGCCATAGATACTGCACATGTGATCATCTTCATGACCGATGTGCAGATGGGGCTTGCGGATGCTGACGACAAGGTGGCCGATATGCTCAGGCGCTCACACAGCCCTGTGGTGCTGGCCGTGAACAAGGTGGATTCATTCAAAAAGTACGAGGCCGATGTCTACGAGTTCTACAATCTGGGGCTGGGAGATCCGATACCCGTATCGGCGACTCAGAGGACCGGAGTGGGGGATCTGCTGGATGAAGTGGTGAAGCTGCTGCCGGAGGCGGATGAGTATGAGGATGAGGACGAGAGGCCGCGTATAGCGGTGATAGGCAGGCCCAATGTAGGCAAGTCGTCGCTCATCAACAGATACATTGGCAAGGACAGGCTGATCGTCTCGGATATAGCCGGGACCACAAGAGACGCCGTAGATACGGTGGTGAAGAGGAACGGCAGGGAATATGTCTTCGTGGATACGGCAGGTCTTCGACGTAAGAGCAAGATCGCAAGCGAGCTCGAGGCATATATGATCGCCCGTACGGTATCCGCCGTGGAGAGAGCGGATATAGCGGTTCTTGTGATAGATGCGTGTGACGGAGTGGCAGAGCAGGATGCCAAGATTGCGGGTATAGCTCACGAGAGAGGCAAGGGAGTCATCATAGCCGTCAACAAATGGGATGCGGTGGAGAAGGATGACAAGACGATCTACAAGATGCGGGAGAAGGTCATGCAGACTCTTTCCTTCATGCCCTATGCGGAGATACTCTTCATCTCGGCAAAGACAGGTCAGAGGATGGAGAAGCTTTTTGATTCCATCGATACCGTGATAGCGAATCAGAACCTGCGCATACAGACGGGTGTACTGAATGAGATAATAAGCGAGGCAGTCACCATGCAGCAGCCTCCTTCGGATAAAGGAAGGAGACTCAGGGTACTGTACGCGACCCAGGTGGGAGTGAAGCCGCCGACCATGGTGATATTCGTGAACAGTGCCAAGCTGATGCACTACTCATATACCAGATATCTGGAGAACCGTATCAGGGATGCCTTCGGGTTTCAGGGGACTCCGATAAGGTTCGTGATCAAGGAAAGGAAGAGCGAAGAATGATAATGCGCATCGTATGTCTGGGGATAGGCTATCTGTGCGGCCTGTTCCAGACGAGCTATATCTACGGGATGACCAAAGGCATAGACATAAGGGAGCACGGCTCGGGCAATGCGGGCACCACCAATATGCTGCGGACCATGGGTATCAAGGCGGGACTGATCACCTTCCTCGGGGATATCTTCAAGACCATAGCGGCTGTTCTTATATGTCTGGCCATCTTCTACCGCAGGGATGTGAACCCCGAGATGCTGCAGCTCATCAAAATATATGCCGGCGCCGGAGCCATACTGGGACACAATTTCCCGTTTTACCTGAAGTTCAAGGGCGGAAAGGGCATAGCCTGTACCGCGGGGATGATCATTACTCTGGATCCGTATATGGTGGGACTTGGACTGCTGATCTTCTTCGGCATCTTCTTTACGACACACTATGTGTCGCTGGGGTCAATATGCCTGTATATATCCTTTCTGGCAGAGACCATCATATGGGGTGCGCTGAGGTTCGGCTTCTTCGGGAGCATCACGCCGGGGCTCGCGCTGGAATGCGACATAGTGGTAGGTCTTTTGTGTGCCATGGCTCTCTTCAGGCACAGGGCCAATATGGTACGGCTCATAAGACACGAGGAGAAGAAGACGTATCTTTCAAAAAAGAATAAGCAGGATCCGAAAGGAGAGAATGAAGCATGAAGAATATCGGAGTGATAGGAGCGGGCAGCTGGGGGACGGCTCTTGCAAAGCTTTTGAGCGATAACGGGCACAGGGTCACCGTGTACTCTGCCATAGCATCCGAGATAGACATGCTGAACGAGTATCACGAGCAAAAGGAAAAGCTGCCGGGAGTCATGCTGCCTGAGGAGATGGTCTTTACTGCCGATCTGGAGGAAGCGATGAAGGACAAGGACATCCTGGTGCTGGCGGTGCCTTCTCCCTTCACACGGAGCACTGCGAAGAATATGAGCAGATACGCAAAAAAGGGTCAGCTGATAGTCTCCGTGGCAAAGGGGATAGAGGACGGGACCTTCCATACCCTCTCGGAGATAATAAGAGAGGAGATAAAGGACAGTAGGGTAGTGGTACTGTGCGGTCCGACTCACGCAGAGGAAGTGGGGAAGGGGGTACCCACCGCCATAGTCGCGGGCTCTGCAGACGAGGATGATGCGCTGCTCGTGCAGGACGTATTCATGAACACATATTTCCGGGTATATACCTCAGATGATCCCTACGGCATGGAGCTGGGAGGTGCGTTGAAGAATGTGATAGCTCTCGCAGCAGGCATAGCCGACGGTCTCGGATACGGGGACAATACCAAGGCAGCGTTGATAACGCGCGGCATCCATGAGGTGGCCCGGCTGGGAGTCGCCTGCGGCGGCAAGAGAGAGACCTTCGAGGGTCTCACCGGGATAGGCGATCTCATAGTGACGTGTGCTTCCATGCATTCGAGGAACAGAAGGGCAGGTATCCTCATCGGCCGGGGCATGACTGCCGATGAAGCGATGGCAGAGGTGAAGCAGGTGGTTGAGGGAGTGTATTCCGCGAAGGCCGCCATGCATCTGTCCGCGAAGTACGGGGTCGATATGCCTATAGTGCAGGAAGTCAACAGGGTACTGTTTGAAAACAAAAAACCTGCGGATGCCCTCGTCGATCTGATGACAAGGGACCGCAAGTCTGAAGTATAACTCTTAGAGCAGGTCTTATCTTACCGCTTCGAAGATCTGCCTGGCGATATCGGGCTTATTCATGGCATATACGTGTATGCCGTTCACACCGTGATCCAGCAGATCGCGGATCTGGCCGATGGCGTATTCTATACCGGCCTTCTTCATGGCTTCATCATCCTCACCGTATCTGGCTATGAGATCCGAGAGAGCCTTGGGCACCGAGGTGCCGGACAGGGTGACCGTGGTCCCCAGCATCTTCGCGCTGGTGACAGGCATGATGCCTGCAGATACCGGTACATTGATCCCGGTATGCTTCATGCGCTCCAGCATGGAGTAGAATTTGTCATTGTCGAAGAAGAGCTGGGATATCAGAAAAGAGCATCCGGCCTCAGTCTTTTTCTTAAGATTCAGTATATCCTCTTCATAGCTTTCTGCCTCGAAATGCTTGTCAGGATAGCAGGCCCCGGCTATGGTGAACTCCGGGTGGTGTTCGCTGATATATGAAGCCATATCGGAAGCATGCTCGAAGTCACGGGAGTCGTATTCCTCGTCACTCATGTACTTTGGACGGTCCCCTCTGAGGGCCAGCACGTTCTCAATGCCGTTATCACGGAATACATCCAGCCCGGCGGCAAGCTTCTCTCTGGAAAAACCAACGCTCGTGATATGTGAGAGGACATCCACACCTATCTCTTTGCGTATGAAAGAAGCAACCTCTACGGCATGACCAGCATTGCTCCCGCCGGCTCCGTACGTCACAGACAAAAAGTCCGGCGAGATGTCACGGAACTCCTTCAGTTTCTGCAGCGTAGGCTCTATTATCTGATCCTTCTTGGGAGGGAAAACTTCACAGGAAAACAGCGTTTTTCCGGAAACATATTTATCTCTGATACTGCCCATACAGATACGCTCCTTACTTGAAATATAGCAGGAAATATCGTACCATAAGAATGGTTTTTTTTGCAAGATTTCAGGAGGGGCCTAAGAGATGAGACACGTGTTGATAGCCGACGATATGCCGACGATATTGGAGCAGGCCAGGGAGATAATAGGTGACAGATACAGGGTGACCGCAGCCACTTCGGGAGAAGAGATACTGGCTACCGCACAGAACGGGGATCCCGACGTGATATTACTGGATATGTATCTGGATCAGACAGATACCACGGAAGTGTTGAAAGAGCTCAAGAGTAATGATGCAACAAAGACCATTCCGGTGATCATGACAGCATCGGATGCTTCGGTGATGGAGATCAGCAGGTACTACAAGGCAGGGGCCTGTGACTTCATGAAGAAGCCTTTTGTCGAAAACATTCTGTTTCGAAGGATAGAGGTAGCCTGCGCCTTAAAGGAAGCGGGGCTCTATGATCTGATCTAGGGCGGTGCCGTATTGATGAAGAAGGCTTTTAAGAGCTGGTTCGGAGTCGATGTACCGCTTGATATCGTAAACTTCAATATCTCACTGATCTATCTGTGTGTACTGTATCTCGCTCTGCTTGGCAACGGCGTGGTGCTTCATTTCGGCAGGATATATTATTATATCCTGGGAACAGCCGTGGGCCTCACGGCTTTTGCTGTGGGATATGTGCTCCAGACAGGCAACTACAGGGGGGCTTCCTTTGGCATAACGCTGCTGCTTGAGGCGATAGTGCTCCCGGTGATCTATATCATAGACAACAGACTGTTGTCTTTTTCACTGATCTACTTCTTCTTCCCGCTGCTCATCACGGCTTTCATTCAGTCCGGACGCTACCGTGTCGTATCGTATGCGGTTTTCTTTGTTTTCTGCATCGCATCCATCATATTCGTTTATCTGAGGAATGTGGAAGGGGGCGGAAATCCGGATAAGGTGTATCCCATCATCGACGTGATGACCCCCATCCTTATCTGCACCATGTTCGCCACCACGGCTACGGTCGAGGCTCTGAGGTATTACAGACATGAGAGCGAGCTGGCCGAGCAGACCAGGATAGAGGCAGATATGATGGAGAGATCCAAGGATGTATTCCTCATGAACATGTCTCACGAGATCCGGACTCCGATGAACGCGATAATGAGTGCGGGAGAGCTGATCACCGCAAGGAGCATCAGCGCCGATACCAGGCAGAATGTCCAGCATATCATGAATGCGTGCCGGGCTCTGCTTTCCACCATAGACGATCTCCTCATATTCTCCAAGGTGGAGAACAAGAGGATACTTCTGGCTGAGAGTCCGTACGAGCTGAAGCCTCTGCTGGACGATATCATAAACATGATATCGGTAAGGCTCATGAATACCGATGTGAAGCTGTATACATACATCGATCCGAACATACCGAGGGTACTGTTCGGTGACATGATAAGGCTGCGCCAGGTGTTTATCAACCTGCTTAACAATGCCGTAAAATATACCAGTAAAGGTCATATCCTGCTGCGGGTGAGGATGTCGGAGCTGGGACATGACAGGGTGATCCTTCATGTGGATGTGGAGGATACGGGTATAGGTATCAAGGAGGAGATGCTCCCGACCCTCTTCGATGACTTTGTACGTGTCGCCGACAATATGAACGAGAGCCTCAAAAGAGAGGGGACAGGACTGGGACTTTCCATCGTAAAGGCCATAATCAGGGAATTCTCCGGCACCATAGATGTGAGAAGCGAATATAACAAGGGCTCCGTATTTACCTTCGAGGTGCCGCAGAAGGTGGTGGATCATACACCGATAGCACGTGTCATCGATCATGATGATATAGGTGTCATGATCTACGACGATGACAGGGAGAGCGTGAGAGAGCTGGGGCTTGCACTCAAGGATCTGAAGATCAGGTATGTCACGGTAGACGACAGAGACTATCTGAACGAGCTGATAGAGGATAACGTGTCGGAATATACCCATATCTTCGTATCGACGGAAAACAGCGAGAAGGTGTCTGACATCCTCAGCCACTACAGGGAAATGGTCAGTGTGGTGATGCGGGATGTGGGTGATACCGAGAGTGAGACGGGCTACGACAAGATAACCAAGCCGATGTCGAGTATAAACGTGGCGGAATACTTCGATGAGAGCGAGCCGGGAGTGGCAGAGACGGAAGAGGAGCTCGATGAGGAGATCACCAACAACCTGAACAGACCTTTGGTGAATGAGGCCAGGGCCATAGTAGTCGATGACAATATGACCAATCTCATCGTGGCTGACAAGCTGCTTCGCAATCTGGGATTCGATGTGGTGACTGCCGACAGCGGAAGTGCAGCGCTTGGACTGATATCCAACATGCAGTTCGACATCATCTTCATAGACTATATGATGACGGGAATGGACGGAGTAGATACGCTTCGGGCCATAAGACGTATGCCGAAGGACTGGGTGGCCGGGGTGCCATGTATCGTCCTCACGGCCGATGCTCATGACGGGGCAAAGCAGATGCTGATCAATGCAGGATTCGATGATTATCTTTCGAAGCCCATAGATGTCAATGAGCTGGAGTATATGATAGACAGGTACGTGGATAAGAGGAAGCTGATAAGAAATGTTTCAGATGCTTAGCAGAATGATCAAATTCTATAAGGATGACACTGTCGACACGAGGCTCAGGGTGCTGCAGCTTGCGGGCTTTTATACTGTCATCGTGCTCATCCTGTCCATACCCTGCTTCCTTATCGCGGGCTATGACTATACCATTTTTTACGTGGTGGTCCTCAGCATAGTGATACTGATGGCGATATTCGGAGTGTTCAGGTATTCCAAAGATGTAGTGCTTTCTTCGCTGATATTCTGCTACCTGCTGAATATCATCATACTTCCGCTGATATACATTTACGGCGGAGGGATGTACGGGGGGATCGAGCTCATATTTGTCTGCGGCATAGTCGACGGACTGTTTCTGCTTGACGGGTTTATCCGCATAGCTTCCGAGATCCTTTTCTTCGTGTGGTACCTGCTGGTGATGGTATACTCATCACTGCACAAGGAGATCATGCACAATACTCCCGGAGGAGCGGTCGCGGTGTTCAGCGTGGTCATGTGCATGGTGTTCAGCACAATAGTGATCATCACGGTCATGGAATACGAGAGCTATCTGCTAAAGATAAAGCAGCGGACAGTGAGCATATCCGTGAGAGAGAGCATGAACAGTGCGAATACCAAGAGCAGATTCCTTACCAACGTCTCACACGAGCTGCGTACTCCCATGAATGCCGTGCTGGGCATGAGTGAGCTGATACAGAACAGTGACAACGACGGCAGGCTGACGGAGGAGGTATCCATCATTACCCAGAACGCGAGGGATCTGCTGTCTACAATAAACAGCATCCTGGACTATTCGAAGCTGGAATCCGGCAAGTATCAGATGTCTTATGATCAGTTCGATATGGATACGCTGGTGAGAGAACTGGTGAGCGAAGCTTCCATAAGGGCTTATGAAAAGGGGATAGAGCTGTTTGTCAGCATCGATCCTTCCTCTCCGAACATACTCTACGGTGACAATATCCAGATAGAGATGATCATGCAGGATCTGCTTCACGATGCCATCAACTCGGTGTCAGACGGCAGAGTGCTGTTCAAGGTGTACGGAGAGTTTTCCAAAGACCGCAGCAAGGCGATATACAATGCGGAGATCTATGATACCGGAGCCGGCATACCCGAGAAGGAGATGAAGTCGATCTACTCCAGCTTCGAGACCTACGACTCCAGACAGGACAGCAGGATAAAGAGACTCGGACTCAAGTACTCTGTCTTCAAGGGGATATTGAAGCAGATGAACGGCGACTTCAGCATTCAGAGCCTGGAGCATATCGGCACACTGATCAGGATAAGGTTCGAGACCTTCTGTGTGGACAAGGTCGTGATCGCCGACAAGCAGTACACGACAGGCAGAAAGGTGCTGCTCTATGCTTACGGTGAGAAGGGTATCGCATATATCGAAGAAGCCCTGAGCATGTTCAATACACTGGTGGATATCACCTATATGCCGGAGGACTTCACCAAGATGTTCAGATCGGGAAGGTATGATTATATCCTTGTGTCCGATAAAGGGTATCAGGATGTGGCTGATATCCTGAAGGAAGCCGAGAGAGCTTCAGTATTCATAATCACCGACAGGATGAGTGCCCCGGCTGATTTTGATTTCTTCAGGATAATCAGGAGACCGGTATCCGCTCTCAATCTGTCAGATATCTTCTTCGAGAGGTGGGAGGATATGGACTATGAGGGTGCGGAGTACATGGAGGGCTTCACGGCTCCCGATGCAAGCATACTTGTAGTCGATGACAATAAGGTGAACCTCAAGGTGGCGGAGTCGCTGCTCTCCAGATATGAAATGCAGGTAAAGACTACCGAGAGCGGATTCAGCGCCATAGAGATACTGAAGAATCAGAGCTTCGACCTGGTGCTCATGGATCAGATGATGCCGGGCATGGACGGGTACGAAGCACTGCGACTCATAAGGAACAATCTCGCCATAAAGGGAGCACGCAAGATACCCATCATATGCATGACAGCCGATTCGGGCGGAGATGTGAGAGAGAAAGCTATGAAGGCAGGATTCAATGAATATCTGATGAAGCCTGTAAAGGAGACGGAGCTGGACAGGATGCTGCTCACCTTCCTGCCGCATGAAAAGATAAAGAGGAGTCTGTCCGGTGGCGCTGCTTCGACTGAACAAATTCCTGGCTGAGAATGCAGGGGTATCCAGGCGTGAAGCCGACCGTCTCATAGAGTCGGGACGGGTGCTGGTAAATGGCAGTGTGGCGGCCGTAGGGCTGAGGATAGATGATACGACCGACAGGGTGCAGCTAAATGATGAACCCGTCGTAAAACGCAGGATATCTCATTTCTATGCCGTGAACAAGCCGGTGGGATATATCTCATCCACTGTGAAACAGTCGGCAGGCGACAGGCTTGTCACGGAGATCGTGCAGAGCGGAGTCCGCCTGTTCCCAATGGGAAGACTTGATAAAGATTCCGAGGGTCTCATCATACTCACCGATGACGGTGAGCTGATGGATAAGGTGCTTAGGTCGAGGAACGGACATGAAAAGGAATACATCGCCATGCTGGATTCGAAGATATCGGACGAAGAGCTGGCAGAGATAGCTGAAGGCGGACTGGATATCGGCGAGGGCCGACGTACCAAGCCCTGCAGGATAACGCGGATGGATGGCGCGAGGATCAGCGTGGTGCTCACGGAGGGGATGAACAGGCAGATCAGGAAGATGTTCGCACTGTACGGCCACAACGTGACGAAGCTCACGCGGGTCAGATTCATGAATGTGATGCTGGGTGACATGAAGCCCGGAGAATACAGGAGACTCACTGATGAGGAGCTGGAAGGCATGAGGGATATGGTGAAATGACGGATACAGAGCAGGAGTATAAGGAGCTTACAGAAAAGATAAAGTACCATATGGACCGGTACTACAATGATGATGCTCCTGAGATAAGCGACAGAGAATATGACGAGCTGATGATGCGCCTCAAGGCAATGGAGAAGGAGCATCCGGAGCTCGCTACGGCTGACTCTCCGACGAAGATCATCGGCGGCACCACGAAGAGGACAGCGGGAGTGAACGTGGAGCACGATGTGCCCATGCTCTCGATAGAGGATGTATTCTCCAAGGAAGAGGTGCTCAGCTGGGTACACGAGGTGAGGGCCATGCATCCCGGTGTGCACTTCTGCGTAGAGCACAAGATAGACGGACTCTCCATGAGTATCAGATACACAGGCGGTCACCTGACTCTGGCAGAGACAAGAGGCAACGGCTTCGTGGGAGAAGATGTGACGGCTAATGCACTGGTGATACCCGATGTGAAGGGGGATCTGCCGGGTATGGAGGGGGATATAGAGCTCCGGGGAGAGGTATATATGTCCCACGATGACTTTGACAGAGTCAACGAGGATATGGAGCTTGCGGGCAAAAAGCCCTTCGCCAATCCAAGGAACTGCGCAGCCGGGACCCTTCGGCAGCTGGACTCGAGAGTGGTGATGGACAGGGGCCTGTCCATGTATGTATTCAATGTCCAGAGAGCCTCTGACGCAAGATATATGACCTCACATCATGCCGGTCTTGAGCTTTTGCGCGAGGCCGGAGTAAAGGTAGTGACCTCGTATCTTTGCACCGGAGATGATGAGATCCTCCGGGCCATAGACGAAATAGGAGATGTCAGGGGCGAGCTGCCCTATGATATAGACGGTGCGGTGGTAAAGATCGATGAGATCGCACTAAGAGATGACTTTCCCGCGGGAAGCAAGTACACTGCAGGTCATATTGCCTACAAATATCCGCCCGAGGAGAAGGAGACCGTGATAAGGGATATAGAGCTGTCTGTGGGGATGACGGGCCGTATCAATCCCACGGCTGTCTTCGATCCCATCAGGCTGTGCGGCACGAGCGTATCCAGAGCAACGCTGCATAATCAGGACTTCATATCGGAGCTTGGGATAGGTATAGGACGTACGGTACTGGTGTACAAGTCCGGAGAGATCATACCCAAGATAAAGAGTGTGGTGGCATCCAAGATACCGCAGGGATCAGAGGTATACAGGATACCGCACGTGTGTCCGGTATGCGGGCATGAAGCGGTGAGAGAAGAGGACACGGCAGACATCAGATGTGCCAACCCGTCCTGCCCCGCCAAGCTCATGCGGCGCATCATAAACTTCGTGGGGCGTGATGCTTACGATATAAAGGGCTTTGGAGAAGAATATGTGAGAGCCCTGACACGGCTGGGATATATTTCGGACATATCCGATATATTCAAGCTGAAAGAGCACAGGGACAGACTTGTATCGGACGGGATCATAGGAAAGGAGAAGAATACCGACAAGCTTCTCGGTATCATAGAGGAGTCGAAGAAGAACCCTCCCGACAGGCTTCTGGGCGGGCTGTCGATCGAGAATGTGGGACGTACATCGGCCAGGACCATAATGAGGCATTTCAGGTCTATGAGGGCACTCATGGAAGCCTCCGTAGAGGAGCTCACCCGCGTAGATGACGTAGGGGAGATCACGGCGAGGTCTATCTATGATGCGTTCCACGACGAGCAGATGATACATCTCATGCAGGAGCTCATGAGGCTGGGACTCAACATGGATATGGAGGAGAGCAGAGAGGGAGCGTCGGACGTGCTCGCGGGCCGCACCTATGTCATCACCGGGGACCTCACTCATTTCGGGAACAGGAATGAGCTGGTGTCCTATATAGAGGACAGAGGAGGCAAGGTGGCAGGGAGCGTATCGAAGAAGACCTATGCCCTGATCAACAATGATGTCGCCTCCACATCCGGCAAGAACAAGAAAGCCAGGGAGCTTGGCATACCGGTAATATCCGAGGAGGATCTCCTCGAGGAGATACAGAGGGAGACTGAAGGATGAGAAGTATAGTAAGTTCGCTCAATATGTTCCTGCTTGACTATCTCATCATTCCGATCTGGACAGTATTTTCCGTTCTGGGTAATGTGAAGTCGGCTTATATCATGATCCCGATCACCCTGGTGTTCATCATCATCAATTATTTCAATACCAGGAAGATGACAAAGCTCCTTCTGCTGGATATGAACCTCGCAGCTGCGAGCATGTTTGGGATAATACTGAATTCATTTCTTTTCATCAGGTTCATCTATGCCGATCCTGAGATCATGAGAAATATGGTGATGATCATTTTCCTGTATGTGCTCTATATCATCATGGGATGCGTGATGTGCATGCTGTTTAAGAGCCTGTATCACAGATACAACATGCATATAATAAACCGCATGGCGGAGGATGAGAGTGAGTACGGCTCTTATGGCTATGATGAAGAGGATGATGATGACGGATATGAAGAAGACGATGAAGAAGACGATGATGAAGAAGAGGAGTATGACGCGAAGGAAAGACGCGGATTCCTGTCGTCAGTCACTGATCTCCTGACCGGGAGAGCGGAAGATACGTCAGATGATGAGGAGGATGATGACGGCGGAGAAGAAGATGAAGAAGATGACGAGGAGGAGGATAAACCCTCAGGTCCCAAATTCAGGGTCATCAAAAAATAAACAGTAAACAGCTGAAAATAAAGATCATATACAGTATACGGAAGGAGAAGAGAAATGTCAGAAGAAATGAAGAATGAAGAGAAGGTGCTGAACCCCGGGGGGAATGAGAGCATGGAGGATCTGCTCCGCCAGATCCTGGAGGCGGACAAGAATGAGGTGAAGTATGCGAAACGTGCTGCATTTTTTATGACGGGACTGTTTGTGATATTCCTGGTGGCTGCCGTGATCATAGTGCCCAAGGTGGTGGAGACCCTGTCTCACGTGAATACAGCCGTGATAGCCGCGGGGGAGACGCTCAAGGGGGCGGATGACACTTTGCAGAGCGTGAACGAGGCCATAGAGAATATCAATACCATGAGTGCATCCATCACCGACACCTCGGAGAACATGAATGCGATGCTCACCGATAATGCACAGGCACTGACCGATGCAGTGGACAAGATGAATGCAATAGACTTCGATACGCTGAACAAAGCTATCAAAGATCTGCATGATGCGGTAGGACCTTTTGCAAACTTCATGAATAAATTCAGCAGATAAAAATGCTGTATGTCATAGAGGGTCCCGCAGGGAGCGGAAAGACCACAAGGGCATACGAACTGCTGCTTGGGGGAGCAAGAGAGCACAAGGACAGGAACTATATCCTTGTGATCCCCGAGCAGTCTTCTATCACTGCGCAGAAAGACATCATAGACATGAGCCCGGTGAAGGGGATACTCAACATAGATATCCTCAGCTTCAACAGGCTCGCCCACAGGATATTTGAATCGGCCGGCGGAGAAGCGGCAGATCTTATAGACGACTCGGGCAAGAATCTCATAATAAGACATATAGCGGATGATATTAAAGGAGAACTGAGTGTACTCGGCGGCGAGCTGAAAAAGAGCGGCTACGTTGCTGAGATACGCTCTGTCATATCCGAATTCATGCAGTACGGCATCGATCCGGAGGATATCCCCGGCATAGCCGACAGGGCAGCAGCAGGCTCGCCTTATCTCTCACGCAAGCTGAAGGATGTGGGGCTGATATACAGCCGCTTCAGGGAGTATATGGGAGAGAGGTTCATGACGAGAGAGGAGCTCCTCATCAGGGCCGCCAAAGAGGTGGGAGGAGCCGACTTCCTGAAGGACGCCACCCTGATCTTTGATTCCTTCACGGGCTTCACACCGGTGCAGTACACCTTCATAGAGGCGCTGCTTTCCGGATGTAAGGATATCTATATCTGTGTCACGGATTCGGAGAACAAGAGAGGTTCTCTCTTCGCACTGGGAGAGGAGACAAGAGAGAGACTAGGACGGATCGGCGAGCATTTCGGTCTGGAGGAGATCTCCTTAAGGGAAGACCTGCGTCACAGGGCAGGCAGCGATATCGCGCTTTTGGGAAAGCATATCTTCGATCTGAATCCTTCCGGCACGAATGCTTCGGATGACGGATCGGTGGTGTTCGCATCATCGAAGGAGCCCTACAGTGAAGTCCGTGATGTGATGAGAGAGATATCCCATCTGGTGAGGGACAGGGGCTGGCACTACAGGGACTGCGGGATACTGATGGGAGATACGGAGTTGTATGCCGATATCGTCTTGAGCGAAGCAGAGATCTACCATATACCCGTATACGTGGACCGTACAAGACACATCAGCCTGAATCCCTTCACGGAGCTTATCAGAGCAGCTATCCTGGTGCTGAAAGAAAACTACTCCTATACTTCTGTATTTCACCTTTTGAGGTCATATCTGACCGATGTAGAAACCGATGATATCGACCTGGCCGAGAACTACGTGCTGGCACTGGGGATAAGGGGCAGGAGCGCGTATGCAAAGCCTTTCACGAAGGCCTACAGGGGCGTGTCGGAGGAGATGATAGATGCTGCGGAGAGAGTGAGGCAGGCACTGAACGATATCCTCAGGCCGCTGACGGATCTCATGTCCGGCCGCGACTGTGCCACCGTGTCAGCTCTTACGGGAGCGGTGAGACAGATATGCGCGGATCTTAAATCCGATGAAAAGCTTGAGCAGTATGTGAACGCTTTCGAAGGAGGAGCTGATCCGGAGAGAGCCATGGAATATGCTCAGATCCATGATATCCTCTTCGGTCAGTTCGACAATATGGACTCACTGATAGGCGGGCAGGAGGTGTCCATACAGGAGTTTTCGGAACTGTATGAGGATGCCCTCTCAGAGATAAGAGTAGGGGTCATTCCCCCGAAGTCAGACGTGGTGATGGCAGGAGATCTGACGCGGAGCAGATTCAGCCATATCAGGGCGCTGTTCTTCATCGGCATGGTGGAGGGAGTGATACCTGCATCCGGGAGCAGGGGCGGACTCATATCTGACAGCGACAGGCAGATACTGGAGGCACTCGGTACAGAGGTGGCACCCACGGCAGCCAGGAATGCAGAGAGAGAGAAGTTCTACTTTTACATGAACCTGATGAAGCCCGCGGAGCAGGTGAGATTTTCTTATCCCGAACAGGATCTGGACGGTGCGGTGTGCAGGGAGTCCTACTTCATGAAGGAGGCAAGGCGCTGCCTGGATATCAAAGGATGCCGCAGGAGCGGCCGTACCGAAGGGATATACACGAAGGGCGAGCTCAAGGCTCTTTTGGCGGCAAGCATCAATGCCGATATGGACAGGGCTGCTCTCTACATGAAGGCACTCAAGGCTGTGGGTGAGAGCGCCGAAGATCTTATATCAAAGGCTGAAGACGAGGAGAGACTGTCGCCCGAGGCGGCACAGATACTCTTTGGCAGCAGGTTCATAGAGAGCCCCACAGAGCTGGAGAGATTCGCAGCCTGTCCATATGAACACTTTCTGGGCTACGGCCTCAGACTGCAGGAGAGGAAGGATTTCGATCTACAGATGAGCGATATCGGATCTCTGCTTCACAAGGTGCTGGAGCTTTACTCCAGGCGGCTGGAGGAGAAAAGGCTCACCTTCAGGTCAGTCGATGACGTCACCTCAAAGGCAATCTTGGACAGTGCCATGAAGGATGCCGGGGACGACGTCATGATGGGCAGGATATCCCTGCTTTCCGCAGACAGTGCCAGGGGAGCCCACATGATAGAGAGGCTGGGACGCTATGCTTCACGCAGTGTGGATACGCTGAGGTTCCAGGCAGGCAAGGGAAGCTTCGACGGGATATATTTCGAGAAGAAATTCAATGACTTCGGGCTCAAGGGGACCATAGACAGATGTGATGAGGCCCGTACACCTTCGGGTATCTTCATCGATGTGATCGACTACAAGACCGGCAACAGGGATTTTAATCCCGACAGGATATATCACGGACTGGACATACAGCTTCCGGTCTATCTTAATGCGGCTATGAAGATGAGAGAGGCCCTGGGTGAGGAGACGGTGAAGCCTGCGGGACTCTTTTATTATCATGTGGATGATCCCATAGTCGAGGGCAGCAGAGCCAGTGCGGACGATGAACTGGACCAGGCGGTGAGGAGGGAGCTGAGACTCAGGGGTGTGGTCAATGCGGACGAGGAGGCGATACGTGCCTTTGACCGGGATGTGATGGAAACACGCAGGTCGGCCGTTGTGCCGGTGAGCTTCAAGTCGAACGGTGAGCCCGATTCATATGCAAAGCTCTACACAGAGGAAGAGATGAGAGGGATGCTCAGCCATACCATCAGGCTGACTGATGAGCTGAGAGGACGCATAAAGAGCGGAGAGGTGGCGAAAAGCCCTTATATGATGGATAAGCGTGCAGAGTGCGAATACTGTGCATATAAGGAGATATGTGACGGGGGTCACAAGAGGAATCTGAAAAAGCAGGTTTTTCCGGAAGCGTGGAAGACATGGAATTCACAGAAGAACAGCAAAGATTCATAAACGAGAGAGACCATAATGTCCTGGTATCTGCAGCTGCGGGGAGCGGAAAGACTGCAGTGATAGTAGAGCGTGTGATAAGGCTCATCACGACGGAAGGATACTCTGTGTCGGAGCTTCTGGTGGTGACCTTTACCAAGGCTGCGGCTGCGGAAATGCGTGACCGTATCAGGGATGCGATCGCAGAAGCACTGCTGGATGGGAACATGAGCGAGGAGGTAAGGGAGCATCTTCTGAAGCAGATGACACTGATCTACTCGGCTGATATCACCACCATTGACAGCTTCTGTCTGAACCTTGTCAGAGAGCACTTCAACATCTGTCATGTGGATCCCTCGTTCCGGGTGGCGGATGAGGGGGAGCTGAAGCTGATCGCAGAGGAGGTCATGGAAGATCTGCTGCGAGACCGATATGAGTCTAAAGATGAGGGATTCTACAGGTTCGTGGATGATATCTCTACCGGCAGGGATGACTCGAGAGTGGCGGAAGCCGTGAGGAAGGTATACGGATTCGCAGTGGCGAGACCGGATCCTGCGAAGTATATATCATCTATGATGCAGCAGTACAGGGTGACGGATGAGGATGAACTGGATGATACGCCTTTCATGCGCTCCCTCATTGATATCGCAAGGGAGAAGGCAGCGCTGGCACTGGATATACTCGGCTATGCCGGGGCGATCTGCGAGAGGCCGGGTGGGCCGTATTACTACAGGGACACACTGGAGACGGACAGAGGATCCGTAGTGGGACTGTCGGGGTGTTGCAGCTATAGGGACTGGCAGGATGCCCTGCGTCAGATATCCTTCGGGACTCTGCCGTCCAGGAGAGATGACAGCGTGGATCCGTCTCTGCGTGACAGAGTGAAAAAGCTCAGAGACAAAGCGAAGAAGATCTTAAGAGATGATCTGAAAGGAAAGCTCTTTGCCACAGAGTCCGGAGACATCATCTACGAGCTGGGGATGTGCCTTCCCGACGTGGAGGAGCTGTCTGCCCTTACACTGGAGTATCTGGAGCGCTTTGCTGAGGCAAAAAGAGAAAGAGGAGTGGCAGACTTCTCCGATCTTGAGCACATGGCTCTATCCATCCTTCAGGATGAAGAGACCGGAGAGATGATGAGGAAAAGATACAGAGAGCTCATCATAGATGAATATCAGGACTGCAACAGAGTGCAGGAGGAGATATTCACGGCGCTGTCCAACGGACACAATTACATCACGGTGGGTGATGTGAAGCAGAGTATATACAGCTTCAGGGATGCCTGCCCGGAGCTCTTTATGGACAAGTACGAAAGATACCGTACGGGAGAGGATGGCTCATCGAGGCTTATCACACTGTCGAAGAACTTCCGCAGCAGTACGGCTGTGACAGGGATGGTGAATACTGTCTTCTCCGAGATCATGAGCATAAAATGCGGAGGTGCACTCTATGATGACAGCCAGAGCCTGCACTACGGGGGAATGTACAAGTCTGATGCTGCCTCTGCGGATGACTGGCACGGTGAATATATCAGGGTGGAGAGCGACCCTGACGGTGAGGAGGATGAGATCACCTGCGAGGCAAGGATGATAGCGTCGAGGATCAGCGAGCTGGTGGGTGTGCTGGATATAGAGAACAGAAAAGACAATACCGTAAGGAAATGCGCCTACAAGGATATAGTGATACTGATCAGGTCATTAAAGAGCATGAGCGACACCTTCGCGGAAGTCTTTGCAAAGGAGGGGATACCGCTGGTATTCGATTCCAGGAGCGGCTATCTGCTCTCATATGAGATCGGCGAGATAATGAACCTGCTCACGATAATAGATAACCCCAGACAGGACATACCTCTTGCGGGAGTCATGATGGGATACTTCGGAGGTTTCAGTGCCACGGACATGGTGTATGTCCGCTCACATGCCGGCGAAGGAGAGCTTTATGACAGCCTCAGAGCGGCTGCTGAGGATCAGGCGGACAACAGGGTGTCCGCAAAATGCAGGGCCTTTATGGAGATGCTGGAGGGCTACAGGAAGAGATCGTCCTATACACCTATACACGAGCTGATATCGGTCATCATATCCGATCACGGATATGCCGATCATGTCAGAGCCATGGCGGACGGTGAGAGACGTGAGGGCAATCTCAGACTGCTGAAAAAAAGAGCGGCAGACTATGAGAAGACCAGCTTCCACGGTCTGTTCAAATTCCTGAGATATATAGAGAACATGAAGAAATACGAGATAGACTTCGGAGAGGCTCAGGGTACAGGGGGTACTGATGCAGTCAGGATTATGAGCATACACCACTCGAAGGGCCTGGAGTTTCCCGTAGTCTTCGTGAGCACGCTGAAACACCGGATGAATCTGACGGATGCCAGAGATACTTTCCTCTTTGATGATGAGCTGGGTGTAGGCATGGATCTTATAGTAAGGGAAAGGAATCTGAAGATACGTACTCTGATAAAGAAGATCATGGCCGCAAAACAGATCAACGCTGTGGTGAGTGAAGAGATGCGGGTACTGTATGTGGCTATGACCAGAGCAGAGAACAAGCTGATACTCACGACCGCAAAAGACGACGGAAAGACACCGAAGACCGAGCCGCAGGAGGCCGGAGCCCTGGCAGACTTTATCGATATGGCAATAAGGAAGAAGGAAGCAAAGAGCCTGTGCTTCGACATATCGGTGATACCTTATAAGGCTGAGGAGAGCCGGGAAGAGACCGGAGAGGCCGATGACGATATGTCCCGGATAATGGACAGCATAGATGACTCAATGACCGCCGGAATAATAGAGAACATCAGCTATGTGTATCCTTATGAGAAGTCTCTGAACGTACCACAGAAGGTCTCTGTCTCGTACATCAAGCACGAGGCGATGGAAGAAAAAGGAGTGTCTATAGCTTCAGATCCCAGGGGAGACAGGGTGATACCGACTGCAGGTGCATTAAGGGGGACGGCGGTGCATACGGCATTTGAGAACCTGCCGCTTGGCATGAGCGCGGAAGAAGAGGATATAAGGGGATTCCTGGACGGGCTCGTGACTGCCGGTAAGCTGTCCCCGACCGAGCGCGGATACATCAGGGAAAGAGACATAAGCGGCTTTCTGCGATCGGATATCTGCAGGAGGATGGCTGAGGCCGATGCCAGAGGAGAGCTTTTCAGGGAGCAGCCCTTCATCATATCCGTAAGTGCATACGAGATAGACAGGACATATCCCAAAGAGGACAGGGTCATGGTGCAGGGTATCATAGATGCTTTCTTCACCGAGAACGGACGGGTAGTGGTGGTGGACTACAAGACTGACAGGGTGGAAAGCGAACAGGTGCTGACAGACAGGTATCAGGAGCAGCTGAACTACTATGAAAGAGCGCTGCGTCAGCTGATGGATGTCAGCCTGTCCGAGAAGGTGATCTACTCGGTATCCCTGGAAAAAGAGATAGTCCTGTAGCCTGCTTTGCGACTGCGGACTGCACCGAAATACTTGAATATGTCTTCTATCAGTCGTATGATGTAATGCGTGTCGTTAAAGAGAGACAAGGAGTAATGATAACATGTTGGATTCACTGAAGAGAAACTGGAAAGGAATGGTGCTGATGCTGATATCGGCACTGACTCTGTCGATAGGATCTTTCCTATGGAAGCTGGCGGATCTGGGAGATGCGGCTGCAGCCGCCACCAGCATAGCGGGACTGTGGGGGATATTCCTGAAGATACTTCCGGGATTCATAGTATATGTGATAGGTGCGGCAGTCATGACAGTGGCTCTGGGCTACGGTGAGCTGTCGGTGCTGCAGCCTCTGAACTGCATGAGCTATGTGTTCGCTCTGATCATATCGGCCATATTCCTCACCGAGCCTATCACGCCTGTGATGCTCTTAGGTATCGCAGTGATCATCACCGGAGTGATCCTGATAGGAGGTTCCAGCAAATGAGTGTGCAAAAGATCCTCCTTATCGCAGTGATCCTCCTGGTAGAGACATCGGTCGCGTCTTTCGCGAGTTTCTTTCTGAAAAAAGCTTCCAGTGGGGACAGCAAGATAGACATCATAAAGTCGCCTTTTTTCTACCTTGGCGGCATCCTGTATGTAGTGTCATCATGTCTCGGTATCGTATTGCTGCAGCTGCTGCCGTATGCAGTGGTGTTGCCGCTCGGATCCCTCACATATGTGTGGACGATGTTCATATCGAGATGGCTGCTGCATGAGGACATCACAAGACGAAAGCTTCTTGGGATGGCAGTGCTGATCAGCGGAGTGATACTGCTGGCTGTAGGTCAGATCTGAGGTGGAGCTCCCGAAGGCTTTCACAGACAGAATGAGAGAGGATCTGGGAGACGAGGCGGACTCGTTTCTCGGGTCCTATTTATGTGCTCCGAAGAAGGCCCTTAGGATCAATACGCTGAAGATCGGACAGGATGAGGAGGATCGTCTGACCTCCGGCATGGAGCGCGTGCCCTGGGAGGCGCACGGCTACTATTATGCGGATACAGACGAGCCCGGCAAGTCTCCGCTTCACAGTGCGGGCGCATACTATATACAGGAGCCTTCAGCCATGGCTCCCGTGAATCTCCTGGATGTGAGACCGGGGATGTGCGTGCTCGATCTGTGTGCGGCCCCGGGAGGCAAGAGTACACAGATAGCCGCGAGGCTCATGGGACAGGGTGTCCTCATAGCCAACGAGATCGTACCGGAGAGGGCGAAGATACTTTCGCAGAATATAGAGAGGATGGGGATCGCCAATGCGGTGGTCACAAACCATGATCCGGCTGACCTGAAAGCAGTGTTTCCCGCATCCTTTGACAGGATACTGGTGGATGCCCCCTGCTCGGGTGAGGGAATGTTCCGAAAGGACGATACCGCGATAGCGGAGTGGTCCGAAGATAACGTGCGTTTGTGTGCTGCAAGGCAGGCTGATATCCTGGATGCCGCAGCGGTCATGCTGAAGCCCGGAGGGCGGCTGGTCTACTCCACATGCACCTTTTCGAAGGAAGAAGACGAGATACAAGCTGCAAGATTTCTTGCAAATAATACTGGTTTACATTCCACTGTTATGGGGCGTTTTGCAGGAATGAGAACATGCGATATGGAAAACGCATACAAGATATGGCCCCAGGACGGATACGGCGAAGGCCACTTTATGGCAGTATTCGAAAGAGACGGCAGAGCCGGAGAGGGAGAAGTCGATATGGCCTGCGGATATGCCGGAAGACTCGAAAAGGGGCTGGGCAACAAAGAAAAACAGTCGATATCATCTTATGTCGACTTCCTTAAAGAATCCTTTATTGACGGGGATCTCAGGCAGAAGCTCCTTGATGCAAAACGGCTGTTCTACTTCAAGGACAGACTGTGTCTGATGCCGGAGTGCGGCCTGCCGTCTCTTGCGGGACTCAGGGTGATCCGAGCGGGTCTGGAGCTGGGTGAGATACGAAAGGGCAGGTTCATACCGGCTCATGCGCTGGCACTACATGTAGATACCTCAGATGCAAGGAGCTGCATCGATCTTTCCGGAGATGATGCAAGACTCCGTGATTACCTTAATGGCCAGACGCTGAGGTGCGGAGAATATGAAAACCTGTGCTATGAAATGAAAGACCCGGCCTCGGAAAACAACGGCTGGTGCCTGATGGCTGTGTCCGGTGTCTCCCTCGGCTGGGTCAAAAGATCGAACGGTATGTTCAAAAATCATTATCCCAAAGGACTCAGGATAAACTACTGATCATCAGTAGGGTGTATTAAAGGGCTTGTCTCCGCCTCCGGTTCTGTTGCGGTCATCACCGAAAGCAGGTGTATCCGATCCGTAGCCTGTCGTATCAGATGCAGGCATTTCATTCTCAACAGATGATACATAAGGCGCATTGTCGTATGAAGTATTTGTGTTCACAGGAACGGGATCTGCGAAGTGCTGATCACCTGTCGGCTGTCCGTACACCAGACCTCTGAGTGTGAGATACAGCTCTGCTTCCGTGCAGTAGATGTACGGGAATACGTAGAGTATACCGACTATGCCGCAGGTGCAGATAGCGAGCAGTATCCATCCGAAGAATGAGAGATCAAGCAGGAAGGTGTGCCATTTGTTTCCTGTCATCATCTCTTTGGTACGCCTGAATGCATCTGCGGACGATATGGTGGGATCGTCTGTCAGGATGAGAGGTATCAGACGGTACTCATATGATTTGATTATCCCGGGTATGATGAAGAGCAGTGACCACAGGAATATCTTAAATGACATGAGGAAGGTGATCTTCACGATGTTCATATAATGTCCGCTGAAGGAATACCCCAGACGTCCGATATCATATTCGCGATGCTCCGAGGCCTCCTTATAGAATTTCATCGAGCCTACGGTCAGGGGCATGATGAGGAAGTATGAGATCGCAAGGCTTATGATGAGAGCGATCACGATCACACCTATTGCCACACCTATGATGGTCCCGAGATACGGACTGTCAACGAGTTCATTTGCAAGCTGCTCAGCGACGCGGTTCAGCTCTTCCGGATCATCTGCGTCGATGTTTCCCGAGACGATATCGTCCAGTGTGAGAGAATCATCGCCTTCGATGCTTCCGGATGTGGAATTGTTCATGTTGTTGAAACTTGACATGTTGCCCGAGCAGCTGCTGATGCCTCCGCTCACCAGAGTCATGATAAAGGCTACAAGGACGCACTTCCAATATCCCGCTTTGAGAGTGGCTTTGCCACGTCCCTTTACTTCAGAAATCTTCCAGTTCATTTTTCCCTCCGTGAAAACAAAAAAAGTCTTTATATTTTTTTCCGTTAGATTATAATAATAGTGGATAAATTGGTCAATATTGTTTAATTTGAAATACAAGTAAAAAAACAACTCGTTTAGTAGTATAATTTCAATATGGATTTCTTTGAGCAGACAATCGATTTTTTCACAAGTGATCACAGCGGCGAGGACAAGAGCAACGGCATGATGATCATGCTGAGACTGCTGATGATAGTCATGGCTTTTCACATGGTAGTTATCGGCGTCTTTGTGAGTATCAGAGGTTATTTTCCGATCAATGTCGCTTTTCTGGGAGCTGCAGCCATACTTGCGGTCACTGTCATAATATCTTTCCATCTCAAGAATTCGGATATCGTACTGTTCATACTGGTGGTCACGACCTTTGCGGTCAGTCTGGTTGTCTCTCCTGTCTTCGGATGGAGGAACTCCTGCCACAACTTCCTGTATCTTGCTCTGATGCTATGCTGGTACGATTCGAACAAGTCCGTGAGGATACGTCTGCTGTTCAGCGGTATCATCACTGCACTCATATGCGGGATATCTCTTTATTCAAGGCCGGGCGCGGCAAAGATAGATACGGTAGGCTTCGACTACAGGTTCATGCTCATCCTGAACACTGTCATATTCAGTGCCTGCCTGTGTACGGTGGCATACTTCCTATGCAAGGATAATATAGCCGATGAGAGAAAGCTGATCCTGTACAATGAGAAGCTGAAGCAGATCGCAGGTGTCGATCCGCTGACGGGCCTCATGAACAGGAGAGAGATAGGAGAGAGGTTCGAGAAGCTGTCCAGCGAGGATTCGCTGGCCATCACCATAGTGATGGGAGATATCGATTTCTTCAAGAAGGTAAACGATACCAGAGGACATGACTGCGGAGACTATGTGCTGAAGACCATAGCGCAGCTGTTCCAGGATTTCATGAAGGAAAAGGGCTATGTATCAAGATGGGGAGGAGAGGAGTTCCTTTTTGTCTTCTCCGGGTTCAACGGTGACGATACCTATCCCATGATGGAGGAGCTGAGAAAGACCATCGAGAATTATACATTCAACTTCTTCAATCATGAATTCCATCTGACCATGACCTTCGGCGTGGAGGAGTACAGCTCCAGGTTCGGCACCGAGGAGGCTATCAAGAAGGCTGATGAGAAGCTGTACATAGGTAAGGAGCAGGGACGCAACAAGGTAGTGTACTGATCCTGATTTACAGAGCATCATATCGCAGCGAGGTCTGGAAGTATTAAATGGAAAGCAAAGCTGAACGCTTTGTTTTTATTATTATATAAAGTAAGGAGTTCTGAAATGTTTATCAAGGTTTTGCTACTCGTCGTTTTCTTTGCGATCATGATCGCGGTGGGGCTGTATTCAAGGAGACATTCCACCAACGTCAACGAATTTGTACTCGGAGGGAGAAAGGTGGGACCGTGGCTCACGGCTTTCGCTTACGGCACATCGTATTTCTCCGCTGTGGTCTTCGTGGGATATGCCGGACAGTTCGGATATAAATACGGTCTCTCATCCACATGGATAGGTCTGGGCAATGCTTTCCTCGGATCGCTGCTGGCCTGGGTGGTGCTCGGAAGACGCACCAGGATCATGACGAAGTTCCTGGATGCGAAGACGATGCCGGACTATTTCGGAAAAAGATACCATTCACAGTCTCTTCGCATAGTGGCTGCAGTGATATCATTCGTTTTTCTTATCCCATATACATCATCGGTCTACAACGGTCTGTCGAGGCTTTTCGGCATGGCGTTCAATATACCCTATGAAGCATGCGTGGTTGTGATGGCTGCTCTCACCTGCGTATATGTCATACTCGGAGGATATATGGCTACAGCCATCAACGATTTCATACAGGGTATCATAATGGTGTTCGGTATATGTGCGGTCGTGGTCGCCATACTGAACGGCAACGGCGGATTCAATGCGGCTGTGATGAAGCTGGCACAGATCCCTTCGGATGTTCCCGTGACCATGGGACAGCCCGGAGCCTTCACGGCTTTCTTCGGCACGGATCCTCTGAACCTGCTGGGAGTCGTGATCCTCACATCACTGGGTACCTGGGGACTGCCTCAGATGGTGCAGAAATTCTATGCGATAAGAGATGAGAGGGCGGTACAGACGGGGACGGTGATATCCACGGTCTTCGCCGTGATCATCGCCGGCGGCTGTTATTTCCTTGGAGGCTTCGGCAGGCTCTATGATACTGCTGCCATATACAAGCCTGACGGATCGGTGGCCTACGACGCGATCATACCTTCCATGCTTTCCACACTGCCGGATGTGCTGATCGGTATCGTGATCATGCTGGTGCTCTCGGCATCCATGTCGACACTGGCATCTCTGGTGCTGACATCCAGCTCGACACTCACCATAGATCTGATCAAGGGCAACATAGTAAAGGATATGGACGAGAAGAGGCAGGTATTCACCATGAGAGTGCTGCTGATCGTATTCATCGTGCTCTCTGTGGTGATGGCGCTCAATCCGCCTACATTCATAGCACAGCTCATGGGTATATCCTGGGGCGCTCTCGCCGGAGCTTTCCTTGCGCCGTTCCTCTACGGGCTGTACTGGAAGGGTGTGACCAGAGCTGCGGTATGGGCGAGCTTCGCTTCGGGAGTGCTGATCACCGTCGTGAATATGTTCCCCGCTACCAAGTTTATACAGAGCCCGATCAATGCAGGCGCCTGCGCGATGATAGCCGGGCTTGTCATAGTCCCGGTCGTGAGTCTCATCACACCGAGGATGGAGCAGGGGGAGATCGATTTCGTATTTGACTGCTTCAAGGAGAAGCATATGGTGGAGCAGAGGTATGCTCTGCCGGAGGATGCAGCAGAGGATAAGTAACTGCTGATAGTTTAGAATCTGATATACGTCACAGACGTGTTTTAGATAGGGAGTAGTTGTTTTTCAAGTAAGAGGAGAGGAGTGATCGTATGCTGAAGAAGCAAAGTATTCTGATCAAACTGGGTATCATGACATTGCCGCTGGCCATCCTTGCCATAGTGCTGGGGATATATGCCGGGGTATCGGAGTTGTCTACTCTGAAGGAAGCGAAGGAGATCTATTTTGACGAAGTGGCGGGAATGATAGATAAGGTGCTGGCAACCGACAGGGACTTTTACCAGGCACAGCTCGGATCTGACAGAGCTCATATGCTCCAGCTTCGCGGGCTGACCCTGGATGCCAAGGATGAAGTGGAGAACTATGACAGTAATCTCGCACAGGTATATGAGGGGCTGGACAAGGTGAAAGAGATGGCTGAACAGGATCCTTATCTGTACAATGACTTCCGTGCGGCGGAGCAGACAGATTCTCTTGCCAACATGCTCACCCAGGTGAAGGCTGATGTGGATACGTATGTCGCCACCTATGATCCTCATGTCATGGTGGGAAGCTATGACGGACAGTATGAGACCTTCCTGGTCGCCAGAGAGAATATCGGCAGCATGCAGGATATCATCGAGGAGTACGGTGAATACAAGAACGGAACACTGCAGGCAGAGATCAGGAACAAGATCATTGTTTCCGTGATCGTGATAGTGGCCGTGATCGTTCTTATCATGGTGATATCAGTGATAGTGATGAGATACATCCTCGGGAGCACCAGGGTCATCTCGGATTCGCTCTCACATCTGGCAGAAGGTGAGTTTGTGGAGATCGACAAGTACCTCGACTATGAGGACGAGATCGGAGGCATGATCAAGGATACCAACAGTGTCATAGAAACGCTGAAGGGTATCATATCCAGTGTCAAGGATACCACAGCCACTCTTGGCAATTCTTCCAATGAGCTGGCAGATACCGCAGGCCAGATATCCCATACGGCAGACGACGTATCCAGTGCAATTCAGGATATCGCCAAGGGTGCTACGGAGCAGGCCGACAACATCCAGCAGGCCACGGAGAGCGTCGGAGATATCGATGTGGCTGTATCCGGTGTGTCCGAGAATACGGATATGCTGGCCAGCACGGCTGATGAGATGAATATCAGCAGCCAGGATTCGGCTTCCGAGCTGGACAAGCTGATGAAGAGCTCAGAAGAGATGAACAGGAATGTAGAGGAGATAACAGAAGCTATCAATGCTACGAGTGCGGCGGTCAACTCTGTAAATGAGAAGGTCGATATGATCACGAATATCGCATCACAGACGAACCTGCTGGCACTCAATGCCTCCATAGAGGCTGCAAGGGCAGGAGATGCGGGAAGAGGCTTCGCAGTGGTGGCTACCGAGATAGGCTCTCTGGCTACAGACTCCAACAACACGGCAGACGAGATCCGCAAGGAGATGTCGAGCCTCCTGGAGCAGTCCGAGCAGGCTACATCCAAGGCAGAGCAGGTGAAGAAGGTGGCTATGGAGCAGCAGGAAGTGCTCAAGTCCACAGTGGACAGTATCCACAGTCTCATATCCAATATCGAGACTACAGTGAGCGGAGTAGGCTCCATCTCCAGCAATGCCGGCACCTGCAAGAGTGCAAAGGATGTGGTGGTGGATGCCATGGGATCTCTCTCGGCAATATCCGAAGAGAATGCTGCGGCTACCCAGCAGACTTCTGCATCCATGCAGGAGCTCAACGCTACGGTCAATGTGCTGGCAGGCTCGGCAGATCAGCTGAACGAGCTGGCAAAGAAGCTGACGGAGGATATGTCCTTCTTCAAGTAAGATCAGCCGGCTGAAGAACAACCGTATTTTACAAGGCGTGTCTTTTGAAGGCGCGCCTTGTTGTTTGCACTATGATACTGTCAGATCCAGGAGAAAAGACTGATATGAACATAATACCCGTAAACGGTCTGGAGGCTCCCGAGCTGGATATATTTGCCAGACTGTCCGAGACCCAGCTGCTCCATTATCATGAACCCGAGCCGGGGCTCTTTATCGCAGAGAGTCCCAATGTCATCATGAGAGCTGTGGAGGCAGGATATGAGCCCGTATCTTTGCTTGTGGAGCAGGGTGCACTGGACAAAGAGGCCCGTCCTGTGCTGCAGTGCATCAGTGATCATATGGGAGAGGAGACAGCTGAAGTCCTGCCTGTATATCTTTCGGACAGGGAGGTGCTGAAGGAGCTGACGGGATATGCTCTTGTCAGAGGACTCTGGGGCGCCTTCAGGAGAAGGCCTGTACAGCCTCTTGACGGATTCTGTGAGAAAAAGGACAGACTTGTGGTGCTCTACGATATCGTCAATCCTACCAATGTAGGTGCCATCACACGCTCGGCCGCTGCTCTTGGGATGGACGGGATGATAGTGACCCGTGATACGGTGAATCCGCTGTATCGCAGATCGGCAAGAGTGAGCATGGGGACAGTGTTCAATATACCCTGGACTGTGGCGGGAGACTGTGAGCCGGGAAGCTCTGATATCGTGCACAAGCTTAAGGAACTTGGATATGTAACGGTCGCTATGGCTTTAAAAGACAGGTCTTTGGGCGTGGATGATCCTGTATTAAAGGAGCAGAGAAGACTCGCCGTGATCCTCGGGACGGAGGGGTACGGTCTGCCGGATAACGTGATAGATGCCTGTGACTATACCGTAAAGATCCCGATGTATCACGGAGTGGATTCTCTTAATGTAGCTGCGGCCAGCGCTGTCTGCTTCTGGGAGCTGATGAAATGATCTGCGCCATGATTGTCATCAGCGGCTCTGTTTCCTTTGGCGGGCTGAAGCTGATCATGGTCTGATTTGACATAGATCTGTGGAATATGCTACACTCCCATAAACCGTTGATGAAGAGTGAGTAAGCGATACCTCCTTATCATGAGAGAGCTGCGGATGGTGAGAGCGCGGCGTTAAGTGTTTCGCTGAATGGACTTCAGAGGGCGACCGGAAATGCAGAGACTGCATAGTATGGAAGCCGGAGCGTTGAATCTCCGTTATCAAAATTCGGCATATGTCAGTACGGCGGCGATATTTAATTTTCCGGCCGTGCCCGTGTGCGCTAAGTGGGCGTATCATACGCCAAGCCGGGTGGCACCGCAGGTCATACCTGTCCCAGCAGTTGATTTTTACTGCCAGGGCGGGTTTTTTTATTATCAGCCCTGGACGCATGAAGAAGGATCTTCTTCATTGCGGAGATGCCATTTACATTAAAAAAGGAGGACATAACAATGGCAGACAAAAAAATACCTTACAAGATCTATCTGAATGAGAACGAGATCCCTACGAAATGGTATAACATGAGGGCCGACATGAAGGATAAGCCCGCGCCTCTGGTAAATCCTGGAACGGGAGAGCCTCTGAAGAAGGAGGAGCTCATACCGATCTTCTGTGAGGAGCTGGTGGATCAGGAGCTTGACGATACAACACCTTTCATTGAGATACCCAGGGAGATCCAGGATTTCTACAAGATGTACAGACCTTCACCGCTGGTCCGCGCATATTGTCTGGAAGAGAAGCTGCAGACGCCTGCAAAGATCTACTATAAATTCGAGGGAAATAATACAAGCGGAAGCCACAAGCTGAACTCTGCCATAGCTCAGGCATACTACGCCAAGAAGCAGGGACTCAAGGGAGTCACCACTGAGACGGGAGCAGGGCAGTGGGGAACGGCACTTTCCATGGCATGCTCATATTTTGATCTGGACTGCAAGGTATATATGGTCAAGGTCTCATACGAACAGAAGCCCTTCCGTCGTGAGGTCATGAGGACATATGGCGCATCTGTGGTGCCTTCGCCCTCAGAGACTACGGAGATAGGAAAGAAGATCCTCGCAGAGCATCCCGGAACAACAGGAAGCCTTGGCTGTGCGATCTCGGAGGCAGTCGAGGTTGCCACAAAGAATCCCGGCTACAGATATGTGCTGGGATCTGTGCTGAATCAGGTGCTTCTTCATCAGTCCGTTATCGGTCTTGAGACAAAGACGGCGCTTGATAAATATGATATCCATCCGGATATCATCATCGGATGCGCAGGAGGCGGATCCAATCTCGGCGGACTTATCGCACCCTTTATGGGTGAGAAGCTCAAAGGGGAGGCTGACTACAGGATCATAGCTGTAGAGCCTGCATCATGCCCCAGCTTTACCAGAGGCAAGTTTGCCTATGACTTCTGCGATACCGGTATGATATGTCCTCTTGCAAAGATGTATACGCTCGGAAGCAACTTCATCCCGTCGGCAAATCATGCCGGAGGCCTGAGGTTCCACGGAATGAGCACCACTCTTTCCCAGCTGTATCATGACGGATTCATGGAGGCTGTAAGTGTGGAGCAGACAGAGGTGTTTGAGGCTGCAGAGCAGTTTGCCAGGATTGAGGGCATTCTTCCGGCACCCGAGAGCTCCCATGCAATAAGAGTTGCCATAAATGAGGCACTGAAATGCAAGGAGACCGGAGAGGAGAAGACGATCGTATTCGGTCTCACCGGCACAGGGTATTTCGATCTCGTGGCGTATGAGAAGTACAACAACGGAGAGATGAGTGATGAGATACCTACCGATGAACAGATAGCTGAGTCGCTTGCTAAGCTTCCTCAGATCTGAAGAGTTGAAATAACGAGTGGCAGAGGGCAGGGGAGATCCCCTGTCCTCCTGTGTCACCCGGGGATGATACATAAATACAGGGTTTTTCGCACAAAGGAATCATGAGTTATTATTAAGGAGGCAGGGAAATGCTGAGGCCGGATCATATTACCATCAATGTAACCGATCTGAAAAAGAGTCAGGAGTTTTACGGAGAGATACTGGGACTTAAGAAACTGGACACCGTGGATATGGGAGATCACAGGCTCTACTATTATGAGCTGACGGATACGCTTATGCTGGAGCTCATAGAGTATGATGATGACCACGGAGAGCTTCATCCGGATGTGAAGACAAGAGGGATATACAGACATCTGGCTTTCCAGTGTGACGATGTGGATGCCCTCTATGAGAAGCTCATGTCACATGGCATCATCTGTCTCACCAAGCCGGATGATGTACCGAAGCTGAGCTTCCGCAATATCCTTGTGGAGGATCCCAACGGAGTGGAGCTGGAGTTCGTAAAAAGAGCCTAAGATTCCGAGAAGTCAGTGTCCATTGCCACCTGGAACTGATAATCGGGATATTCCTTACGGACATCGTCAAGGATAGCTTTGTATGAGGTCTTTCGGTCTTTAGCATCAAAGCTGATGACCAGATCGAACCTCATGGTCTTTTTTTCTTTATCCATGTAGAATCCGTGCATCTGTAATACATGAGGGTGGGAGAATACTATCTCCGTCACCCTCTTTTTTGCTGCGATGATCTCGGCGTCTTTTGTATTCACGGAATATACACCGATGGCAGTCAGGACGACCTGATACTCGGCAAAGACCTTTACCTGAATGCTTCTGATAAGCTGATCGAGCCGATCGGCAGAATAGGTGTCGGGGACTTCGATATGGACCGAGCCGTTCCATGCATCGGGTCCGTAATTGTTGAGGACGAGGTCGTATGCGCCCTGGACATCCGGAAACGAAGTGACGGTTTCCTTGATGCTCTTCGCCAGATCGGGGTCGTTTCGCTCGCCCAAAAGCTGGGAAATGGTCTCTTTAAGCATTTCAAGACCGGACTTTATGATCACAACCGAGATGACCGCACCGAGCCAGGCTTCAAGAGAAATATGAAAGGTAAGAAAGATCACTGCAGCCAGAAGCGTTGAAGCGGATATTATAGAATCAAGAGTGGCATCTTCCCCGGAATTGATAAGAGAAGATGAATTGAACTTCTGGCCTATGCTCTTCACATACCGTCCCAGCACTATCTTTACCACGACCGCAACGGCAACTATGATCAGAGATACTACCGAATAGTCAGGTGTGTCGGGGTGTATTATCTTCTTTACGGATTCGACCAGGGATGTAATACCGGCATAGAGTACGATGACCGATATGATCATGGCACTCAGGTATTCTATGCGTCCGTATCCGAAGGGGTGTTTTTTGTCCGGCTCGCGTCCCGCAAGCTTTGTTCCTGTTATCGTGATCAGAGAGCTGCCTGCATCCGAGATGTTATTGACAGCATCCATCACTATGGCAATGGAATTGCTCATCAGCCCGATCGCTGCCTTGAACACAGCAAGCAGCACGTTTGTGATGATGCCGATGATACTCGTCCGGACTATTGTCTTTTCTCTCTGCTCGTTGTTTTTTTTCATTGAACGTCTCCGAAATCACTTATGTCTTATAATGCCGTCAGATCATCGGACGTGTCAAGGGAGTCAGCGGGGACGGAAGTCAATGGGGACGGTTCTCTTTGACTCATTTTTCAATTGGCATTCGAGTCGGTGGGGACGGTTCTCGTTGACTCTTTTTTTCAATTGACATTCTGTGGCAGCCGGCGATAGTTTTTGTTGCAAAACAGGGTGACGTTACTAAGCTCGCAGGCATCTCATGGCGGCAAGTACTCCACACAACTCATACGGGTTTCCACGAATCAGTCGCGCTTATGGCGCGACATCGGAGGAAACCCGTATTTCGGACAGTGTGCTCCGTACTTGCCATACGATGCTCTGCTCGCTAAGTAACGCACCAAATGTTTTGACAACAAATACGTATCGCCGGCCGGCTCAACCAGGAAGTCAGTGGGGACGGTTCTCCTTGACTCCTGAAAAGGGGTCAGAGAGAACCGTCCCCACTGACTTCTTGACTTCGCTGAAAAAATAAGTCAACGAGAACCGTCCCCGGTGACTCTTTATAGTATAATCAATGTATACCGAAAAAGTGGAGGTAAGGATAATGCTGTTAACATTAAAGGAAATAATGAATATCGCGGAGGAGAAGGGCATTGCCATCGGTTCCTTCAATGCATCCTGTCTTGAGGCTGTCGAGGCTGAGCTTGAGGCAGCAGAGGAGCTGAAGCTTCCGGTCATCATACAGTTCGCACAATGCCATGAACCATGGATCCCGCTCAGGACCATCGGGCCGGTCATGGTGGAGATGGCTGAAAAAGCTGCAGTGCCTGTCTGCGTCCATCTGGATCACGGTGAGACACTCGAATATCTCTCGGAGGCTCTTGAGATCGGCTTTACGGGGATCATGTACGATGGCTCGGTCCTGCCATACGAGGAGAACCTTGAGAACACAAAGAAGGCAGTGGAGATGGCCGGAAGATACGGTGCGTCGGTGGAAGCGGAGCTTGGCTCGATGGGAAAGAGAGAGTCCGGCTCGGGAACAGATGGTGCAGGTGCGGACGATGATACAAAGATCTACACGGATCCGGATCTTGCGGCTCTGTTTGTGAAGGAGACGGGAATTGATGCGCTTGCATGCTCCTTTGGGACTACACACGGTATATATCTTACAGAGCCAAGGCTTGACTTTGATGTGGTAAGAAATGTAAGAGCAAAGACAGGTGATATCCCGGTCGTCATGCACGGCGGATCCGGAGTCAGCACGGAAGATTACCACAGGGCGGTCGAAGCCGGTGTCAGAAAGATCAATTATTTTACCTACATGGATAAGGCGGGAGGTGCGGCCGTGGTCGATCATCTTAACAGTCTCAAAGAAGGTGAGCCGGTATTTTTCTCATCGATATTTATGGCTGCACGCGAGGCCATGAAGGAAAATGTAAGATCTGCGATGAAGGTATTTGCAGGTATTGAGTGAGATACGAACGGAGAAGAGAATGAAGATAGCAGGACTGGATATTGGAACAACAGGCTGCAAGCTGACTGTATTTGACAGTGACGGAACAGAGCTTGGGAGATCATACAGAGACTATCCTGTGAAGAGAAATACAGACGGACATGAGATCGATGTGTCTGATCTTATGGATGCCGTATATGCCGTTATCAGTGACATGGCAGGGACCTATCCGGACATAGCCGGTATCGGTGTCACAAGCTTTGGTGAAACATTCGTGATGACAGATGATCGGGGCACACCGCTGGCGCCTGCGATGCTCTATACGGATCCGAGGGGAAGGGAGGAGTGCGCGGAGCTCGTTGACATGCTTGGACTTGAAAGGATCGCCCGTATCACCGGCGTGACAGCTCACGAGATGTACGGCATGCCCAAGATCATGTGGAGGAAAAGACACGATCCGGAAATCTATGAAAAGACCGCACACATCTTTCAGATGGAGGATTACGTGGTGTTTTCACTGACAGGTAATGCTCAGATAGATTATTCTCTGGCAACGAGAAGTCTTGCATTTGATATCAATGATCTGTGCTGGAGTGATGAGATACTCTCTGCTGCAGATGTGGATAAGGGTCTTTTTTCCAGACCTGTTCCTTCCGGGACTGACGCTGGAAAGATCCTCCCTGATGTGGCACAAAGAACAGGTCTTCAGGCAGATGCACATATCATATCCGTAAGCCAGGACCAGATCGCAGCCTGCGTCGGGGCCGGGGCTTTTGAAAAAGAGATAGCGGTAGACGGTGCCGGGACCGTACAGTGTCTGACTCCTGTGTTTGATGAGATGCCGGATGTGAAGAAGATGATGCCCGGCAAGTATGTGATCGTGCCGCATGTGATCCCGGGCAGGTATGTGACCTATGCTTTCTCCTATACGGGCGGAGCGCTGATGCAGTGGTGCACCTCAAACCTCGCAAAAAAGGAAAAGGAGATCGGAGCGGAGAAGTCTCTTTCCGTAAATGAATATCTTGAAAGAGAATATATATCCGGGAGAAAAGCTCTGGGGCTTGATGATGAGGGGCCTTCAGGAATGCTTACCCTGCCACACTTCGCCGGAGCCGCCACTCCGTACATGGATACAGGGTCGAAGGGAGCTATCCTGGGGCTGACTATGAACAGCAGGGTCAGTGATATATATCGCTCCTGTATGGAGGGTGTCACCTACGAAATGTATCTTAACTATAAAAATGTGAGAGCGGCCGGAGCGGACCCGAAGATGATACATGCGACCGGAGGAGGGGCTCACTCTTCGGTGTGGATGCAGATGAAGGCGGACATGCTGGATCTTCCCGTGACAGCGCTGAAAACTGTCGATGCAGGTACAGCAGGATCGGCAATGCTTACGGGCGTGGCTATCGGAGTATTTTCGGATCTGAAGGAAGCGGCCTCAACAATGGTGGAGGAAATAAAGACATATGAGCCTAGAGCGAAATATCATGAGGAATATCTGGAAGTATTCGGCAGATATGAGAAGCTATATGAAGCAGTCAGAGGACTTATATGAGTCAACGAGAACCGTCCCCATTGACTCTGCAGCCGGAGCCTCATTCATGTTGCTTTCCAACCTGAAAAAATAGAATTATGTGAAACAGCATAGGTATATACACACATGAGGTAAGTTATGACTGAAAACAAAAGTAAAAACATCTTGGAAATGCTGGAACAACACGTGATCAGCCTGCCGGACCGGCAGGCTGTCATATATGAACCGGGGGAAAGAATTACCTACAGGGAACTGTGGATGCTCTCCGGAAGGATTTATGCATGGCTCAAGGCGAAAGGGATCGGCGCAGAAGATGTAGTGATGTTCTGTCTTCCCAGAGGGATCGGCCTGTACGCATGCATTGTGGGTACACTGCGTGCCGGAGCTGCTTTTGTCCTGACAGAAACGGACAACAGTCCCGTACGCACTGCCTACATCCGTAAGGACAGCGAATGCAGGCTGTTCGTGGATGAAAAATGTATGGAGGAGATCATGCAGACCGAGCCTCTGGAAGGATATGAACCTGTAGAACTCCACAATCTCTGCTACATTGCCTATACATCCGGCACAACAGGTAATCCGAAGGGGGTTCTGCATGAATACGGCTCCCTCGAAAATGCCTGGAAATCCCTGCGATGGAACGGGATTCCCCTGATTGGAGAGCAGGATACTTTTCTTGCGATGAGCCCGATGAACTTTGTTTCCCTGCCGATCATCTTCGCTGCAGCATGCGCTTTTGGGTACACGGTGGCGCTCATGCCCTACGCGTACAGCAAGACAGACGAAAGTTTTGGCAACTATCTCGAGGAGGCCGGTGTAAACTGCGGGTATCTGACGCCATCATTTCTGCAAAATCATTATCCGTTCCGTCACCCCTGGAGAATGTGTATTATGTCCGGCGAGCCGGCGGACGGCCTCTATATTCAGGATATGAAGTGCTACAACTGTTATGCCTCCACAGAGTCAGGATGTCTTTTGACAGTCTTTGAACTGCCTTATGCCATGACACCGGCACCTGTCGGTAAATCACAGTCAGATATCGAAGTCTTTGTACTGGATGAAGATGAAATGGAGTTGCTGCCGGGCGAGGTGGGAGAAATCTGTTACCGGAACCCGTACGTGCGCGGGTATCTGAATCTGCCGGAACGCACACGCAATCTCCTGCGCGGCGGGATATTTCATCCCGGTGATGCGGGGTGCATGACGGAGGATGGCGACCTGATCGTCTGTGGGCGCGTGGATGAAATGTTCAAGATCAGCGGATACCGGATCGAACCGGAGGAAATTGCAGCGGCCGTCCGGAAAGTGAGCGATATTTCCCATCTTGTTGTCAGGGGCTTTGTATACAAGGATGTTGCCGCAATTAATGTATTCTATACGGATGATATAGAAGTGGACACGGCCCAGATGAGGGAACGGCTGCTTACTCTGCTGCCCGAATATATGGTTCCCACCGGATTCATCCGTTTGAAAAACTTTCCGCTGCTGGAGACCGGAAAGCTGGACAAACTTAGCCTCCTCCCTTCGGAGGGAAGCTGGGATGCGTTCAGGAAGGTCTCTTCCTCCACTTTACCCATACTCGGAAAAGGGAAAACAGCCACGATCTATGCCCTGGGGGAAGATAAGGCGTTGAAGGTATACAGGCCGTCCATCCCGTTTCTCACGATCCGTCAGGAGCAGGTACTGACAGAGGCGGCACACGACATGGGACTTTCCGTGCCGAACGCTTATGAGATCGTACATGTGGGGGCAGGATACGGTGTCATGATGGACAAAATAGAGGGAGAGACTGTGGAGAATATCCTCAGGGATCAGCCTGAGAGGCGGGACGACGTGATCCGATGCTTCGCCGAAGCCGTCAGGAAGCTTCATGCGGTAACTGTAAAGGATGATCGTCTTCCCGATATCAGGGAAGTCTCCATAAACCTCACCGGATATCTGGATGAAGCCTTCTGCACAAAAGAGGAAGCCGTAAAGATCCGGGCGGTGTTTGAAGCAGTTCCGAAGGCGGATACCTTTGTACACGGCGACTGTCATCCAGGCAATGCGATCGCCGGGGAAATGACATTTATTGACCTCATGCTCTGCGGTCGGGGTGATCCGGTCTTTGACCTTTTGTGTATGTATTCCCACTATGTTTTCCTTCCCTCATTTGTGACTGATGAAAAATACAGGAAGGAGAACGGGATGGACAAAAGGGAAGCGGAGGCACTGTTTGACTCATTTCTGCGGGCATACCGCCCTGATCTGCCGGAGGCAGAAATTGCAGAATGGAAGGAACAGATCAAAGGGGTTCATGCGGCAAGGATCTGCCTTGCTCCTGTCGTGATGCCCGGCATATTCCCTACAGAAGTGCTTAAGGCGGCAAAGGACAGAGCTGTCCGGTTTTCCGAAAAAATAATGTGATTTCCCAAAAGGAACATAAAAAAGAGATGAACAGGATAAGGGAAAGATATCAGGAAAAATTTTATCGTGGGTATTTGTGGTACACGGCGCTGGAAACGGAACTGCTTTTTTTTGTGGTCTGTGACGCGATGTTCCTGACAGAAGTTAAGCAGCTTCCCATGAAAATGGTTTCGCTCCTTACTTTTTTGTCCCTCCTCTTCTCCCTGCTGATCCAGTATCCGCTCTTAAAATGGATCAACAGGGTGGGAACAAGGACAGCCGTGCGGGCAGGAAGCATTGCTTTTATGCTGTCAGCGGTCTGCATTACCTTTTCTCCGGGCTTTGCGATGGTCGCAGCAGGAGGATTCTTAAAATGCATCGGTCATACGCTGGGCGCCATGGGCGTAGCTGTTTTAAAAAACCGGTTGACCAAAGATCATATGGATGACCAGTATGCTGCTTATCAGTCGGACGCGAACAGCGCGTCTTCCTTCGTCATGATGGTGACGTCCCTGCTCTGTGGGGGATTGTTCCGTATTAACGCGTATTATCCTATGTATGCATGCATTTTTTTAAGTGTGGCAGGGATATTTGTTTCCTATCAGATAACCCGGGAGGATGATTCCACAAAAGAGATCGGTCCGGCAGATGACCTCATAAAATACACCGCAGCCGGGAGATCGGCAACAGCTGGAATCGGTATCTTGGTACTCGCCTCTTTTGCCATATTCACCGCGATCACAGGAACGGGATTGTCCTACGCAAAACTGAATATTCAAGCGGTTCTGTCTAAAGAAGACCCCGCATATATTGTTTCGCTGATCAGTGTCATTTCCACGGCAGTCTTTCTGCTCAGATTATTGTCAAACCTGCTGATGGGGAATCTGTATACCAGAATCAGGGATCGTGTATATCTGATCACATCAGGATTACTGGCCGCAGGAGTGGGACTGATGTTGTTCCCGTGGTTTATGGATTCAGGAAACAAAGCGGTTCTTCTTTGCACAGGGTACCTGCTGATGGCATTCACCCGTGATCCTTATATCACATTTATTCAGGGTATTTCCCTTGAAAAAGGGGAAAAAGAGAGACAGCAGAGCATGCTGATCGCACTGAATAGTGCCAAAAAGGCAGGATCACTCATCCTGGCGGCATCAGGAACTCTGCTTCTGGCAAAATGGACAATTGTTTCTGTAATGATCCTGATGATCGCTGCGGCTTTGATTAATGTGCTGATGTGTGGCAGACTTTATTTTTCAAGAATAAAGGATAACTGAGATTATGACGGCATATTCATACTATCTTTAGCACTTCTAATCCCTTCTAAACAACGCTTTATTCAGATGCACTGACTCCGATCACGAATTATGCTCTGTTTCATGATGGGGCGTATGTTACAAATGAACAGATGAATGATAAGAAGTTCCTGAAAATTGTCCATGGATAGGACGCTATCTTTTTTTCTTCTTTGATGATTTATTTGGATTTATGAGTTTTTTGCGTTCAGGGTCAGAGTGATTTCTCTTCATGATCTGAAGATACTCGAACAGTTCGCCCCTTGCAACATCATCTAACACGAAAAATTCAGCGATAAGTTTATCAACTATGTTCAGTTCCGTATAATCAAAGTTTTTCAGTAGATCATAAGTCTTTTCAGAAACATATGCCTTCTTGTAAATAGATGTCATTATGATTTCTTTATCTGACGGCAACTCGGGGAGCGTTTGTCCGGGAGCATATGGATTATCTTTGCAAATTGAATTGATAGTGACCCCATTACATTATTTTTCCTGTAGACATCACTTGCCATCACTGCTATAATACGTTAATCAAAAAAGCACTCTGGCAAGCATTACCGATGTTCCATGCTGCTGATTGGAGCCGAAGGAAGCCGGAGATTGCGGATGCTTTCAGACAGACTTTGCCTCTCTCCGCAGCGGCGGATTCGGGGTTTTACCCAGAACTTCTCACCCAAATCGACGTGAGCAGCAATCAAGGCCCGATGCTGGTGGCCTCCATTATGAATGACGTCATCATGGCGGCCAGGCGAGAGCAGAGGCCAGCCACGCCGTTGGGGGACCTTTTCGGATTGGCTAAGGTTTAAACAAACACATGAGATATAAGATACATATCCACAGGACATACAGAATCCGGGAATCTGATTTGTCTGGAAGCATAACAATTGGATTATTCAGTGAAACAGGAAGGGTGAAATGCTTTGGAAAGTAGGCTATTGTCTACGCGAATCTGCCTGAACTATCCGGGCCGTCCGGCCATCGTCGGCAAAGGCGGCAGCTGTACCTACGAGGACATGCTTAAGGGCATCCGTGGACTTGAGAAAAGGCTTCGGGAGATGGGCGTTGAAAAGGGCAGCCGGGTAGCGCTGTGGGGCTACAACTCCGCCAACTGGCTGATCGCGTTTTTCGCCATCGTCCGGGCGGGCGGCACCGCTGTACTGGTGAATTACAGCATGGGCAGCGCCGACGCCGCCGAGCTGCTGACGATGACGGAGACGGGCTTCCTGCTGTGTGGTGACAACGGGGAGACAAAGAAGGACCCGGACGCGATGCGCAAGCTGGCATCGCTTTCGGGCATCTCGGAGGACCATTGCCTGGATATCCGTCCAGCCGCGATGGACCTGGGGTATATGTTCCGTGACGAAACGGGGGACGATGCGCCCGATGCTTCTGATGAGAACGCGACCGCCTTCATCATCTTCACCTCCGGCACCACCTCCCAGCCCAAGGCGGTGCAGATTTCGCAGAAGGCGCTGACCTTCGACGCGGATTCCTTCAACGAAAACATCGGCGAATACGCGGGCCGCAGCGTGTGCGTGGCGGTGCCGCTGTTTCACATACTGGGCTTGCTGATGAGTTACGCCTACCTGTGCCGGGGGGCGACGGTGTGCCTGCCCGACAACTACAAGCCGGAAACGCTGGTTCGGGAGATAGACGCCTACCGCATTTCGGACATGGCGGCGGTGGGTGCAATCTACCTGAGCCTGGCCGACGCGGAGGGCTTTGAGAAGAACGTGGTGCCCAACCTGCACCTGTGCATGATCGCGGGCGGCATGTCCACCCCGGTACAGATGATGCGGTTGGAGCTGCAATACGCCAACGCTACCTTCATCAACATGTACGGCCAGAGCGAGGCCGCGCCGCTGACGATGGTGCGCCCATCCGATATGGTGGAAAAGCGGGCACAGACCGTGGGCCAGGCCATCGAGGGCATGGATATACGCATTTCCGACGGCAAGGGCGGCTTCCTGCCCCAGGGCGAGATCGGCGAGGTGGTGGCCAGGGGCGGCAACCTGATGAATGGCTACGACAAGCTGCCCTCAGACAAGCAGCCCATCGACGAGAATGGCTGGCTGCACACCGGCGACCTGGGCTATCTGGACGCGGATGGGTATCTGCATCTGTCCGGGCGCATCAAGGATGTCATCATCCGGGGCGGCGAGAACATATCGCCCTCGGAGATCGAGAGCGCCCTGAACCAGCTGGAGAACATCCGGGAGGCCAAGGTCATGGGTGCGCCCCATCCCATCTACGGCGAGAGCGTGGAGGCCTGCGTCACCATGACCGACGGCGGCAAGAGCTTCGATCAAGAGGCGTTGAAGGCCGCGCTGCGGCGGGTGATCGCCCGGTTCAAGGTGCCCTCCCACATCTTCCTGTATGACAGCTTCCCGTTGAATGTGAACGGCAAGCTGGACCAGCGCACGCTCCACGCGGACATGCTCACCCGCCTGCGGCGGCTGGCGGTGGATGAGGAGCTGGCGGGCGGCGTGACCGTGTTCGATGTGGTGGTCCGCAACAGCGACTACGCCATCGTGCCCGTCACCAGCATGGCCAGCGAGCTGGCCCAGTCCGTGGGCTTCAGCCGCCGCCGTCTGATGTCCATTCGCCTGGCGGTGGAGGAGATGCTCACCGAGCGCATTACAGACGCCTATTCCGCCGCCGGCGACATCCGTGTGCGGATCACGCTGATGCCCGAATGGCTGCGCATCTCGTTCAGCGACGACGGCGCGGAGTACTTCATTGACAAGCGCCGGGATACCTCCATGAGCGCGAAGATCATCCTGAAGGCCGTCAGCGACTTCCATACCGATTATCCCGAAGGCAAGCCCGTCTACTGCATGGACTTCCTGTATGAAAACGAATTCAGCATCCAGGAATTTTTGATGAAGAGCAAGGAGGAGATTGAAGCATGAGCAACACGCGCCCCAGCTTTGAAAAAAAGGAAGTGGCCATTTCCAGCAGTCCCTATATCTATCTGCCGATAGACATTCCCGTCTACACCGTGGAGATCACCCACCGGAACCCCGTCGACGGGACGATGCTCCAACGTGCCCTGGATCGGACGATCCGGAGGATGCCCTATCTTTCCGATACGTTCGTCATCGAACACGGCGTCGTGTATTACGCGAAGAATCCGCTGCCCATGGAGGCGGCCCATGTGGCGGGCATCCGCCACGTCGGGGGCAGCGAGACCAACTATCACATGCTGGATGTCACCTATGACGGAAATGTGACCTGGTTTTCCATGTACCACGGCTTCTGCGACGGGCAGGGCATCTACACCTTCCTGGAATCGGTGCTGTATCACTATTACTGCATGAAGGATGGCGTGGAATACGACCCCAATGGTATCCGCTGCGACAGCACCGAGGCCACGGAGGCCGAAACCTTCGAGCCCTATTCCAGGGAGTATCCCGTCTCCCCCGGTTTCAGCATGGCCCGGACGGAGATGCCTACGCCCTATCATCTGCCGGAGATCGTGCCCAATCGCGGCGGCGAGGTGTTTGAGTATGGCTTAAGCCTGCCCTCGGAGGCGTTCATGCGGTTCGTGAAGGCCAAGGGTGCATCCCCCTCCGTGATGCTGTCCATGCTGGTGGGCGAGGCTATCCAGCGGCTGCATCCCGACGCCGACGCGCCCATCTTCGTCAATATCCCCGTGTCCGTCCGGCGGCAGTTGGGCTGTGAGGAGACCTTCAAGAACTGCTCCAGCCGCGTGGTGCTGCCCGTTGCCGGCACGTCCATGGATGCGCTGCCCTTTGAACAGCGGGCTGCGCAGCTTCGGGCGCTGCTGAAGCAGCAGATGACCGAGGATCACTTCCACGCCATCTACAATCGGATCCGCCAGGTCTACATAAGCCGCATAGAGCAGGCCACGGATTACGCGGAGGAGCTGAAAAAGCCCGCGACCTTCTTCTCGGTACAGCACGATACCTTCTACATCGATTACATCGGCTCCATGCACAGGACCGGCTATTCCGAGCAAATCACGGACGTGCGCTTCCTCTGCGCGCCCGCCGGCGGGAAGACGCTGCATCTGAACATCATCGAGCACAACGGGGAATTCCGGATCACCTGCCTGGCGTGCAACGACATTCCCACCGTGGCCGACGCGCTGGAACAGGTGCTGAAAGACCACGACTTGCCTGTGAAGCGCTTCCCCAAGCAGCGCTTCAGCCTGCCGCTGACCGCCTGGCGCGAGGGCAGCTTTTGAACGAAAAGGGGGCGAAGCGGTACCTGACCCCATTAAGGAGAAGCTTCTATGTCGGTGAAAACATAGAGAAGGAAGATGTAGAGGCAACCTACAGACATGGTGTAAGTCACCGGGGACGGTTCTCATTGACTCACTCAACTTATCTCACTCCTGGGTGGTGCTCATATAAGAATTTTTCGACATCCTGAGCGGACAGCATTGAAATATAATACTCGGGATCCCCGATGTTTCCGTTATATTGGCCAATAAGCCACTTCCAGTCAGCGGCGTTGATCTTCAGCCCTTTGAAATCAACCGTACCTTGGTCGTCATACTTAAAGCCCCACCTGGTAACGCCTGCTCCACCGTTAATGTCTTTAAGCTGGTCATCATCGATCCGGAACTGTTCTTTCATTATGATCTTCCTCCATAATAATGATCATCTGTTTTGCCTCATATCGAGATATCGAGGATTCGTTATCTATAGATCATTGAATTCTCTATTAAAATACAACATCCTATATCATTATACGAATCATGATCACAAAGTGGCAAAAGAAGGGGATGCTTTGCCGACCATAGCAGACTGGGAAGCAACATTTCCGTCTGAGTCTGCGAAACGATAGTGATTAGAAAAATTTGACAGCATGGTGTAAAATACTACAACACCTTTTATAACTGTACATATAGGAGAGGAGACTGACTCTAAATGAAGATAAAGAGATTGATGAAGAGGCTGCTTGCAACTGCAGCGGCTCTGATAGTGCTTACATCGGCCGTGGTACCTGATACAGCATACGCAGCTGTGGCGGACTTCGGTAACGGTATCAGGTTTGATCCGGAGTTTTATTCAAAAGCGTATCCGGATGCACCGGCATATACCCCGGGATCGGATATGACAGCGTTGCTTGTCCATTACATGACCGTGGGCATCCTCGAGGGACGTGCGGCATATTTAGGTCAGGATCCTCAGGAAATAGCGAATCTTAAGGCTGCTATGGCAGCGAAGGCAGGAGAGAAAGCATCACCGGCACCTGCTTCGGCACCTGCAACACAAACTGCACCTGATCCCGCACCTGCAGCTGAGACTCCCACGCCTGCACCAGAGACTCCCGCGCCTGCACCAGAGACTCCCGCGCCGGAAGAAGAGGTAACTGCGCCTGCAGCAACACCCGTCCAGACATCCAACGGACTGGTGCTCGTGTATCTGAACGGGACCGATCTTGAAAGTGACGGCGGAGCGGCAACCAGACTCGTCAATCAGGCGATAAATGCATCCAGATCAGGCAATACAAGATTCGTGATCATGGCGGGAGGGACCAAGACATGGCAGCATCCCGCAATGCAGAATGCAAATAACGGAAATACGGTTTCATATGTAGTGGAAAACGGTGCTATAAGAGAGCTGAAGCAATACGGCAACAAGAAGGAATACATGTCACCGGATATGGTCACTACATTCATAAACGATACGAAAGCCATGTATTCTTCCGATCATACTTCACTCGTTTTTTGGGATCACGGCGGCGGAGCTGCCGGCGGATACGGCAAAAACGAGGTCAGCGGAGGGGATATGTCCGCCGCGGCAGTCGCTGCCGGAGTAAAGAATTCGGGAGCTGTCTTTGAGGCCATAGGATTCGATACATGCCTTATGGGTTCCCTTGATGTGGCCAGCAATTTCGCAGGCTCGGCGAAATACTTCCTTGGTTCACAGGAAAATGAAAGCTCTTACGGCTGGGATTTTAACAGCTTCTCGACCTATGGGACTACGGATTTTGCAAGCTTCGGTAAAAAGCTCATAGATGAGTATGATGTATATACCAGGGCAAACGACAGGAGGGGTGCCACAAGGACACTGGCTTTGTATGATATGAACGGTGTCAATCTTGCCCAGAATCAATGGAATGATCTGGTGGCGAAGCTGGGAGAATCAAAAGGCGGGATCGAGCTGATGGCGCTCGCAAGAGATTTTGCCAGGGAGTATGACAATTCCAAAACAGCGGACAACCGCAGCGGAGAGATCGATCTGGTCGGATTCCTTGACAGCCTGGCTTATACACCGGTAGGCACTGAAAGTGCGGCACTTTTAAAAACGCTTAAATCTACAGTGATGTATAAGAACGGCAATACTCAGGGCGGTGTCAACGGTATATCCATCTATCTGCCCGGTGAGAATACATTTGTATATAATAGCAGTTACGATAATATCAAGGCGAACAATATCTCGGATGCTACAATGAAGGCTTATGACAAGCTTGCCAGCATCTATGCCGGACAGCGCGAGAATACCCTGTTCCAGCAGACCTCCTATGACCAGAAGCACAACGAACGTAATCTGAACTACTACAGAAATAAGAAGTGGTTCGACAGTGAGTATGCATCACTCGGAACCGATATCACCTGCCATTATAAGAATGTTAAGAACGGCGGCTTTGCCATAGAGTCCGAGACAGGTCTGACACCGGCAATGATTGATTCTGCAGAGCTGAGAGTCATGCTCAAGAATGATGCTCAGGGATATATCTCTTTAGGAAGGACCGAGACTTTCTGTACTACGGCCAGCAAGACCAGCCCTGTATACAACTTTAACGGGCAGTGGCTCCATATTAACGATATGCCGGTGGCTATATACCAGTATGATGACTATATCGGCAATAATACGGGGGATCATCTGATCAGTATGTATACCACGGCATTGGTAAACGGGGAACAGTCGAAGATAGACATTGCATGGAATGCGACCAAGAAAAGCTGGGAATACTATGGATATGTCGGAATAAATGCCAATATTTCCAACAAGACGATACCCAGGAAGTTTACAGTCGGAGATACGGTGCAGTTCCTGTATGATGCAACAAAGACAGGATCTTCGGATCTCCAGGCAAGATGCCTGTTCGAGCCCATGACGATCACAACTGACGGATTAAAGCTGGAGACCAAGCCTGTCAATCAGCCCGGCAATGATGTATTGTTTTACGGTACGATCACTGATACCTACGGCAAGACGATCTCCACGCCCTGCTTCAAGTTCGATCCTGCTTCATTCAAGGCAGAGGAGGAGAAGGTGCCCGGTGTGGAGCCTGAGGTGACACCTTCGAAGAACTTCTCCGCCACTGAGAAATGGGTATATGCGGAAGACGGTGAGGACAGCTTCCTTTCGTACTACTACGATCCCGAGACCAGCGCGTATGAGAACTACAACGAAGATACCGGAGCCTACAATATGCTGGTCGCATCATCAGGAGAAGTCATTCATTACAACGAAGCCCTCAAGGCCGGGTTCTATTATAATGATGACGATGGGGTCTACTACCTGATAGATGAGAACGGCGATATAGACGAGACCAGCGCGATGGATGAGGAGACCTTTATCTCGAGATTCGGATCCGATGCGGATGACTTCGAGAATTTCGATGCCGTGATCGCATCATTCAGTGACGATGATGATGAAGACTGGGATAACAACGCGTATGTTTCGGGCGGTACGAATGGCTCTTCGAATGCCGGAAGCATCAGCGGAGATCCTGTAGTCAGCGGCGGCAGCGCTGATGACGACAGTGACTACGATGATTATGATGACGGCGATTATGACGATGATGACTACGACGACGATGATTACGATTATGGTGACTGATAGGGACTCAGCCGGTCTGCCCCGGATGTAGGAAGAGACGGATGCGCGAGATCGCAGGGGACCCGGAAAAGGGTCTCAAACGGCATATTTCCTGCATCTGAGACGTTCGGGCACAACATGTAGGTGTTGACATAATTTACTTGAAAGATGGATAATAAAAGGGCATGGGTGGCAATCTGTGCCTTTTTGTATATTTATTGAGGGGTGTATATTATGATGTATCCTTTCATGCAATTGGATGATAAAGCTGAGATCACACATTCGGAGATGCTTGATTCAGGTCGGGTGAAGGTTTATGTAGAAAAACCGGATGCAAGGGATTGCTTTCATCACATGACATGCTATCTGCCGGATTATGAGCAGACAGAAGTGTATGGATTCAGCCAGGAGGAAATAGACAGATATATGTCAGTGATACGCTCTACAGCACACCTTATCATGGAGTTTTCTAAAGAAGGTGGTTTTGAGAATGCCTCAGGTTTTTAAGGTAGGATAGTTGTTACTATATTTGATTCATATGGTTATGATCCGGGGAGAGAGATCATGAAAAAGAAGAACATCAGAAAGTATATATTGGAGGCTATAGCGGGACTGCTCGTCATCGGCGCCTGCTTTAGCGCAAGTAACACTTGCAGGACAGATGCATATGCAAGTGTTACCGAATTTCGAGGAGGTATAGCCCCCAGTGCAGTTGATGCACAAAACGGAGATTCTGAAGTAACGATAAAGGGGAATTTGCCATTAACAGTTGGCATTAATGTTGCTGTTGATGGGGCAGAAGAAACATGGGAGAATGCCGTTGCTGTGACGTGGGGAGATCTGAATGGATATGATGCTTCGAGAAGGACAGCATACGATGTGACATGCATAGGCACGCTTCAGTCAGGCACTGTAACTAAACCTGGATCGTCAGAAACAGTCAGCGTTCCTGATTCTGCAACTGTATCAGCAACTATTCATATTGCAGCAGCTACGTGTGATTTTAGAAATGCAATCAACCCTTCAGCCAGAAATGCACAAAACGGAGAATCTGAAGCAACGATAAAAAGAAGATTGCCTTCAACAGTCAGTATTAATGTTGCCGTAAACGGAACAAATGAAACGTGGAGAGATTGTGCCAGTATAAGTTCATGGGGAGATCTACAGGGATACGATAGTTCTAGAAGGGAAGCGTACGATGTTACGTGCACAGGGACGTTAGCATCAGGTCCGGTTAGTCACGATGGAATGTCTGTTACCATACCAAGTTCTACGACTGTATCTGCAACTATACACATAGCGGCGGCTACCACCTATAGTTTTGATGAGGTTGTTGCGCCGGCTCCTTCTAATGCAGCATCTAGTGATTCAGAAACTGCCATAATAGGCAGGCTTCCTTCGAGGTTGTCGATAAAGGTTACTCCTTCGAATAGCTCCTCCCAGGAAACATGGCCTGATATAGTTCCTGTCACGTGGAGTACCGTAACAACAGTTAGTTCAAGCGTAAAGAACTGCTCAGGTACGGTGGCAGCCGGAAATTATACCTACAGTGGAAAGACAACGAATATCTCAAGGCCACAATCTGTTACGGCTGTTATAAATATTGTATCCGACTATGATCAGCTAATTAATAATTACTCAACAAGTCTTTTGGCGACCGATACAAATGGAGATATAACTATTGATGTAGATATTAGTGACAGCAAGAAAAAGGATATTCTTAAGTATGTATTGAATCATACAAGTAATTCTTCTTTAAAATCTGCTATTCAGAATGCGTTATTGTCAAATAACACAAAAATAACTATGGTGTTCAAGGCAGAGGAAACATCTCCGGGTAAAACGCCAAAAGAAGAAATGAAGAAAGAAGTTGAAAAGAAAAGTGGGGCAGCAATATGTACATATTTTGATCTTACATTAAAGATTAAAATAGGTGACAATTCATATGAGGTTAATGATATAGGTTCGAGTAATTCTGTTAAGTTTAAGATCAAGGTTCCGGAGGACGAAAGGAAATCTTCAAGAAAGTATAATGCAGTTAGGTATCATGATAATGATGCAGATATGTTGAATGATAGTTACAAGGATTTGGATGATAAGAAATTTTCATTTTCTACGTATCTCTTCAGCGATTATGCTATTTCGTATACTGACAGTTCCTCGAGCAGCAGCTCTTCCAGCGCGAGTACTCCCAAGAGCAACAGCGCGATAGTACCTGGAGATGACGGTACCGGTGCAGGTGCTGGCGGGACAGATAAGAGTAAGACTCCCAAAACCGGAGATGACTTCAATCCCCGGATATGGATCTATCTCCTGATCGTGTGTGCTACAGTGGCCAGCGCAGCGTGGATCCTGCTGCAGGATACGAAGGACGAGAAGAAGGATAAGGGATGATGAAGTAACGAGCAGACATATGGATGGAGTTCTGGAGCTAAACAATATAAGAAATGGTGTCACTGAGCTGGGCAAAATGTATGGCGCTGAAAGAATCTATCTCTTTGGATCCTATGCACGTGGAGATGCTAAATCCGACAGTGATATAGATTTTAGAATAGATAAGGGGAATATTCGGGGATTGTTCAAGTTGGCTGGATTGCAGATGGCTCTTGAAAAAAAATTTGGACGCAAGGTAGATCTCCTTACTACAGATAGTTTAGATCAGAAGTTCTTGAAAAGTATTTCTGACGGGGAAATTTTGTTATATGACAATAAGTGAAACTGACAAGTAAACTGAAGTGAAACTATATATTATGGAATGATTTGGTCCCCTGCGAAGGCAGGGGACTTTCTTTGCACAAAAAAGCCCGTAACTGCGGGCCTTGCGGCTGCATCGAAAATAAACATATCGGTCGAAATTTTTACATCCTTTATTACGTCATTAAAAATGTTAAATTAAAGAACTATTCAATCAGAAAAATGTAAAAAGATTTTTTCCAATGATTTAAAAATGTTGAATCATACACTTAAATAAACTAAAATATGAATACAATGGAAAGATTGCTGATTCGCGAACTGGATAAGTGGAAAAAGAAGAGGAACCGCAGGCCGCTGCTGCTGACCGGTGCCAGATGTACAGGCAAGACCCGGCTCATGAAGGACTTCGCTGCGAAGAACTTCACGAGGACGGTCTATATCGACTTTGAGAATGATACCAGACTGCACGACCTGCTGGAGCGGACGTCAGAGCCGAAGCAGATAATATCAGCGCTGTCTCTGATCTGCAAGGAGAAGATCACACCTGAAGAAACAATCATCATCTTTGATGAGATCCAGGCTGAGCCCGGAGCAATGGAGGCGCTGAAGCATTTCTGCGATAAGGCTCCGGAATATACGGTGATAGCCGCAGACTCCTATCCGGAGAATATGGCGGATAAAGGAAAGGATGTGACAGCCGGAAAGCTCGATCGACTGACTCTATACCCGATGTCCTTCAGGGAGTTCCTGTGCGCCACAGGCAGGCAGACTCTTTATGAGATACTGAACAGCGGCGAGCCTTATTCCATCTGCGCCATGAAATCCTTCTTTGAGGAAGAGCTTCGCCTGTATTATACTGTGGGAGGTATGCCGGCAGTCGTACAGGAGTATGTCGATCACGAGGATCTGCTCAGATGCCGCAAGAAGCAGGAGGAGATCCTGGATCTATACAGGCAGGACATTGCAAAGCATGCACCGGCGTCTCTTTTGCCCAGAGTATACCAGGTCTGGGATGCCATCCCAGGGCAGCTTTCTGAGGACAACCGGAAGTTCATATTCGGACATATCGAGAAGGGAACGAGAGCCAGGAGCTACGAAGCTGCCATAAGATGGCTTTCGGACAGCGGGCTCATATACCGGGTGCACAGAGTGAAGCAGCCCGGAGCATCGCTTAAGACGAACGTGATACCGTCTTCCTTCAAGCTGTATCTGCACGACACCGGGCTTCTGGGCGCTATGGGCGCTCTCGAGCCGGAGAGCATCATAGATGACAGAAGGCTCTTTGGCGGACTTGGCGGAGCCATAAACGAGCAGTATGTGGTGCAGCAGCTGGTGTCCGATATGGGGATCGACGCATATTACTATTCCAGCGCGAACTCCAGAGGGGAGATCGATCTTCTCATCAGAAGAGGGGACGGGGCGGTTCCCATAGAGGTCAGAGCCGAGGAGAACCTGAAGGCGAAGAGCCTGAGGGCTTTTATGCAGAAATACGATGTGAAAAAGGGAGTGCGTATCTCGCTGTCGGACTACAGAGAGCAGGACAGATTCGTCAATCTGCCGTTGTATGCCTTTATGGCACTGCTGTGAGAGTGCATCCGGATAACAGGGTATGAAGCTGAAGCAGGAAGAAGAAAAGCAAAAGAAGAAGGGTAATATAGGGCGGCAGATATACCGCATCATTCTCTATGCCTTTCTTTACAGCTTCGGTGCGGTGGCAAGCTTTGCCGCCGTGGTGCTCTTCTTCGGCACCATAGGGTATATCAGGACCAAGACACTCTACGATGAAGCCAATGCGGAGTATGTGAACGTGGTGTCCAGGAACCAGACAAAGGCAGCCGCATCAGTCTCCGGTGATGGGGCGAAAGATGCAGGAGAAGAGCAAAACGGCAGCGTGGGTCTTTCGAAGAACTCTGTATCCTCGGATGCATCTGCTTCGGGCAACGGAGCAGGCGGGGGAGGACAGAGCGTAGATACCAGATCCGTAGATGAGATACAGGTGGACATCAAGGCTCTGCAGCAGGTGAACCCGGATGTGGTGGGCTGGATCTACTTCGAGGACGGGCTCATCAGCTATCCGATACTCTTCTCCGGAGACAATGAGAAATATCTTAAGAGAAACTATAAGGGTAACTATATGGCCTCGGGTTCCATCTTCCTGGAGGCTACCAGTGCGCGCGACTTCTCCGACCTCTACACCCAGATCTATGGCCACAACATGAGGGATCTCACCATGTTCGGCAAGCTGAGATACTACAAGAGCAGGCCGGACTACTACAAAAGCCACGGATATTTCCATATAATAACGGCTGATCACGATTACAGATACCAGATATTCTGCTGCAAGCAGGTGATCACCGACAGTGAGGTGTATACCGTGATCCATAAGAACACTCCGGGGCTTGCGGCCTTTGCCAATATGTATCTTGTGCCGGGCAGTGTGATCAATGTGCCTGTGGATATCAAGGAGGGAGATCATATCCTCGCATTGTCCACCTGTGTGAACGACTACGCATACCGTATGATAGTATGCGGGGTAAGGGTGAACGATACACCGGTGGTGATACCTGCGCCGACCGAGCCGGCAGCAGGAGACCAGGCTACACAGGAAATACCCGCAGATCAGGGTACGGCAGATCAGGGGCCTGTAGTGGTGGACACGCCGATGCCGGTGGGAAATGTCTGAACGTCAAAGGATAAGATATGACGGATAAGCACGTGAAATGGTATATCTCATTCGCTCTGGGGGCACTCTTTGGAGGGCTGGTGTTCATCATGCTCTACGGAGTGAGGATACTGAACGTGACCTACGATGACTGGCTTCTGACGGGATGGTACGATCTGTCGCAGCACTATGTGGGATGGAAGCTCTACAGGTCCTCGGCCTGGCATTTCCCCATAGGACTCAGCGACAACGGCTTCTATCCCTATCTCGCATCCGTGATATACACGGACTCCATACCCATCCTTTCACTGATATTCAAGATACTCTCCCCGGTACTGCCCGAGACGTTTCAGTTCCTGGGACTCTACGGACTCCTCTGCTTCATGCTGCAGGGGGGAGTGGCGAAGCTTCTGCTGAGGCGTATCCTGCCGGGAGAGGTGCACTGCTGCATAGCCTGCATACCCTTTATCTTCTGTGCGCCTCTTTGGCAGCGTATGTTCTACCACACCGCGCTGGCATCTCAGTATCTGATCCTCATGGGCTTCCTGCTCTTCATGTACAGAGACAGGATAGGAAGCAGAGTGAAGAGGATAGTGCTCTGGTCGGGGCTCGGCGTGCTCACCATCACCATTCACTTCACCATATACGGCATAGTGTCTGTGCTTCTTTTGGGATACGCTCTTTGGGAAGCACTGGATGAGGCAGGGAATAAGGTCGGAGTCAGGGTCTTCGCTGCTTATCTTTTGCCGTATCTATTTTCTACGATAGCAGTATTCTGGCTTTTCGGGGGCTTCTACGGAAATGTTTCCGGAGGGGCGGAGGGGCTCGGGATATTCAGCGCCAACCTGAATTCCCTGTATAACCCGATAGACTATTCCAGGATTATAAAGGAATTTCCGCTTACCGGTGGGCAGTACGAGGGGCTCTCGTACGTAGGAATCGCCGCACTGATACTCACGATACCCGCCGCGGCACGGATAGTGAAATGCAGGAAGACTCTCTGGGAGGAGCACAGGAGCTTCATCATTTCCTTTATCTGCATGACAGCCATCTTCTGGGTGACAGCTCTTTCTCCGGTTGTGGCCTTCGGAGACCACGTACTCTTTGAGATACCCCTTCCGAAGTTCATCTATGATGCATGGAGTCTTTTCAGAGCCTCGGGCAGATTCCTATGGCCGGTGATGTATGCATATATACTGATCGTTATCTATTATTCAAGGTTCGAGATCAGGGATTACTTCATCGTTGTACTGGCGGCAGGCTGCCTGCTGCAGCTCTTCGAATTCAGCGAGAAGGTTACGAATATCCAGAAAGAATACTCTGAGGTGAAGGAAGCCCATTTTGCTGCAGATCCTCTGGATACCATGGACTGGGAGGGGATAGAGCATCTCCAGTTCATGCATGATTATTATTTCGGGGAGTTCTACGGGGATGAGATCAGGGATCAGCTGATAGGCTATACCGAGTTTGCACTGCGTCACGGCATGACTGTCAGCAACTTCCACTACTCAAGGGACGATATGGACGGAGTGAGAGCCTATATCGCAGAGTGCGATGCGGCACTGAAATCTGGGGAGCCGAGGGACGACACGATGTATGTCTTCCGCAGGTCTGACGTGGACACAGAGGAGCTGCAGGAGAAGTATCGCAACGTGCGGTATATATTCACGGACAGAGACGTGATACTGCTGTCCAAAGACCGGTAATCGCACAGCACGGGGGCTTCCCTGCTGCAATCTAAAAATAGTACATCACAAATCTGCCGGATTTTTTTTGAGAAAAGTGTTGACAAGAGAAAAAAGCGGGGGTATATTATTGCCATCAAATAAAACCTACTAAACCTGTAGGGTATTAGAGGAATAAAAGGAGGGTAATAAAATGGCAGACATCAAGAACAGTGCATTGGAACTTGTAGGCGGCACACCTATAGTGAATATCACGAGATACGCGAAGAATGCAGGGGCTGACAAGGCAACGATACTGGCTAAGATGGAGTACTTCAATCCGGCTGGTTCCGTAAAGGACAGGATCGCTCTGGCTATGGTAGAGGAGGCAGAGAAGTCCGGCAAGCTGAAGGCAGGCGCCACCATAATCGAGCCCACCTCGGGAAATACAGGAATAGGCATAGCAGCAGTAGCTGCAGCAAAGGGATACCGTACCATCCTCACACTGCCGGATACGATGTCGGTAGAGAGAAGGAACCTCCTCAAGGCGTACGGGGCAGAGATAGTGCTCACAGAGGGTGCCAAGGGCATGAAGGGCGCCATCGCCAAGGCAGAGGAGCTGAATAAGGAGATAGAGGGATCCATCATACTGGCTCAGTTTGACAACAAGGCCAATCCCGCAGCCCACAAGGCTACCACAGGTCCTGAGATATGGGAGCAGACAGGCGGAGACGTGGATTTCTTCATAGCAGGTGTAGGTACCGGCGGCACGCTCACAGGTGTAGGCGAGTATCTTAAGGAGCAGAAGCCGGATATAAAGATCATCGCGGTGGAGCCTGCTACATCACCCGTGCTCTCCAAGGGTACGGCAGGACCTCACAAGATCCAGGGTATCGGAGCAGGGTTCGTTCCCTCCGTACTCAATACAAAGATTTATGATGAGATCATCACCGTAGAGAATGATGATGCATTCGAAGAGGGCAGGAGATTTGCGGTATCAGAGGGTATGCTCGTCGGCATATCATCAGGCGCAGCCCTGAAGGCGGCTACCGTGATCGCAGGCAGACCGGAGAATGCAGGCAAGAAGATCGTGGTCCTGCTTCCGGATTCGGGCGACCGCTATCTTTCTACGGCACTTTTCTCAAAATAAGCAAGTTAACCTCCACACAATGAGTTTTCTCATCAGGCGGCTTTACTGACGGATGTATATCCTGACGGAAGCCGCCTGATGGTTTTACGGTGATATAAGCCGGTCCGACGGCATGCTCTATACAGTTTCCATCGTATGTGTTATCATTTACAGGGATTATACTATGTCATAACGCAGGAGAGTGGGAGAGTTGAACAAGGTCGTTATCGTATCGTCAAGTACACAGAGAATGCATGATCTGGTGAGTTCCATGGGCTACTACTACAGGGTCCAGGGGATAATAATGACAAACGGCAATCTGATGAGTGAGATGACAATCAGACCCGATTGCATAGTGGTATATGCTGAAGGGATATCAAGGACCAAGCTCTACGGAGTCATCGATCTCAGGGAAAATATGGAGCTGATCAACGTTCCGATGCTGCTGATAGCCGATGATAATGATGCGGATCTTTTCAGGATGCACGTGAAGCCCGGACCGGATGCTCAGGTGGATATTACGGCTTCAGAGTCTGATATCAGGCTTGCCATAGAAAAGCTGTGTGCCACATCCGAAAAGTCATACAGCGTGCTGGTGGTGGATGATGATCCCGTCGCCCTGAAGCTGGTGAGATCATATCTGGATGGCTCGTACAAGGTGAACTGTGTGAAGTCGGGCATGCTGGCCCTCAAGTTCCTGGAGAAGCAGAAGCCGGACGTTATCCTGCTGGACTGCTTCATGCCGGAGATGAACGGCCCGCAGACTCTGCAGCTTATCAGAAATATGCCCAATATGAAGAGAACGCCGGTCATATTTCTTACCGGCAATTCCGAGAGAGACATGGTCATGAGCTGCGTGAATCTCCATCCTTCGGGGTTCCTGGTGAAGCCCGTCAACCGTGAAGAGCTCCTGAAACGTATAGACAGCGTACTTGACGGCTGAGGGAGTGACCGTGAGTCACCGGGGACGGTTCTCGTTGACTTATTTTCGGATTATTATCCATGTATATCTGCGGCAGACGGCGATATGTATTTGTTGCCAAAACATTGGGTGCGTTACTTAGCGAGCAGAGCATCGACTGGCAAGTACGGAGCACACTGTCCGAAATACGGGTTTCCTCCGATGTCGCGCTATAAGCGCGACTGATTCGGGGAAACCCGTATGAGTTGTGTGGAGTACTTGCCGCCATGAGATGCCTGCGAGATTAGTAACGTCACCCTGTTTTGCAACAAAAACAATCGCCGGCGGTCGCAGAATGTCAGCGAATTTCAAAATGAGTCAGCGAGAACCGTCCCCACTGACTCAAAATGAGTCAATGAGAACCGTCCCCACTGACTCAAAATGAGTCAAGGAGAACCGTCCCCACTGACTCCCCATTGACTCGCTTGACGTGGATATCGTCAAATGATAATCTATCTCTGCAATGTATCCCGGGGATAAGCGGAGAGGCGCTCTGCAACAGTTACGGGAACGTCAGCGGAGGTAAAATAATGGCTAACATATCATATACCAGGACTCAGCGCCTGGTGGGGACTGCCGTACTGGTAGCGCTCATCATCGTATTACAGACTGTAGGAAGCGGCATTCATTTCGGACCTTTCACACCCACATTATCACTGGTACCCATCATTATCGGAGCCGTTCTTTTCGGACCGATGGTAGGTGGCTTTCTTGGACTTGTCTTTTCCGTAGTGGTGTTGATCGCCGTGATATCCGGAGCCGATGCGGGGAGTGCGATGATGTTCACACAGAATCCTGCGGCTACCGTATTCATCTGCCTGGTGAAGGGAACCGCAGCCGGCTGTCTTGCAGGCCTGGTGGCTGAATATATCTCCAAAAAGAACCTTACGGCTGCAGTGGTGCTGGCAGCCATCGTGGCTCCCGTGACCAATACAGGTCTCTTCTGTATCGGAATGCTCATCTTCTTTAAGAACCTGCTGATCCAGTGGGGGGAGGCATCCGGTTTCACCAATTCATTTGTATATATTTTCATTGGACTGATCGGTATGAATTTCATCGTGGAGCTGATCATAGATATCGTGCTCTCGCCGGTGATAGTCCGCATCATCAGTGTTCTTAAGAAAAACAGATAAAGCGGAGGTGTATCATGATCCTTGCGCTTGATATGGGTAATACCAATATTGTCGTCGGATGTATCGACAGTCACGGCAAGCTCTACTTTACGGAGAGGATCTCCACAGACATGAACAAGACGGAGCTGGAGTATGCCGTTTTGCTCAAGACGATAATGGAGCTCAACTTTATTGACGGGGACAAGATAGAAGGAGCAATCATAGCTTCCGTGGTGCCCCCGCTGACACATGTATTGAAGATGGCACTCCGCAAGTTCCTGAACTGTGAGCCCATGGTAGTGGGTGCCGGACTGAAGACTGGCCTGAACATAAGACTGGACGATCCCTCGACACTGGGTGCGGATCTGGTGGTCGACTCGGTGGCTGCGATGAACATATACGGTGTGCCCGACATAGTGATAGACATGGGCACCGCCACCACGATCACAGTGACAGACAGGAACAGTACCTATATAGGAGGAGCGATCTTCCCCGGTGTGAACGTATCCGTGGAAGCTCTCGCCGCAGGTACATCTCTGCTGCCAAGGGTATCGCTGGGGGCTCCGAAGAAGCAGATAGCAGCCAATACCATGGATGCCATCAAGAGCGGTATCATATTCGGTGAGGCGTCAAGGATCGACGGTATGATAGACCGTTTCGAAAAAGAGCTGGGATACGAGGCTACGGTCATAGCCACCGGCGGACTGGCTTCGGTGATAGTGCCTCACTGCAAGCATAAGATCATCAACGATCCCGACCTCATGCTGAAGGGGCTTAAGATCATCTATGATAAGAATGCCTGAGATAAAACAGCCATGATACGAAGATTCAGGCAGCTCAGTCGAGAGGTAGTAGATACCAATGTGATATTCCAGTACTGCAAGGATCAGGTGGAGCTTCCCGACGGTCAGGTGGAAGAGTATGTAGCCTGCGTGCATAAGGGGGCATCAGCGGTGGTGCCGGTGCTGCCTGACGGGCGGATACTCATGGTGCACCAGTACAGGTATGCCATCGACAGGGAGACCATAGAGATACCTGCCGGAGGCAGGAACGGTACAGAGGAGCCCTTCGAGACAGCAGCGAAGAGAGAGCTGGAGGAGGAGACGGGCTATACCACTGACAGCAGTCTGGAGCATCTGATCACCATCGCCACGGCGATAGCCTACTGCAACGAGATCATAGAGGTCTATGTCGCGAAGGATCTGAGGAAGACCTCCCAGCATCTGGATCCGGATGAGTACATTGATGTGGAAGCATTTGTGGTCGAGGACCTCGTGGACATGATATATAGTGGCCGGATACAGGATTCGAAAACCATTGCATCCATCATGGCTTATCATAACAGAATCAGCTCCGGCAAATTGTAAAATTTGCACATAATTTATTAACATAAAAGATAAAAAAATATTGAAAAAATTTTTTTCACAACATGTTGTGACGGCCTCCAAAACGCCGACCGACATGTTGTGATTTTTATGTAAAACAGGGCGTTTTTCCAGCTTTTACGCGAAAAAATCGGTTTGCTTTTCTCATATCAAGTCTTTATAATGGGTGAAGTGATAGGTCTCCGGTCAAGACATATCACTAAGGGAGAGGGAAATTTCGTATATGGAAGAACAGATCGAAGCGTTCATAAACTATTTACATAACGTCAAAAAGACTTCGAAGAACACAGAGCTTTCTTACAGAAGAGATTTGAAAAAGATGGCTGCCTATCTGGTCACGAAAGGTATAGCCGATCCGACAAAGGTCACTTCAGAGATTCTCAAAGATTACATCGAAAACAGTGAGGAACACAAGGCAGCACCGGCATCGGTGTCGCGTGCCATAGCTTCCATGCGTGCTTTCTACTCTTATCTGGAGAAGGAGGGGAAGATATCCTCCAATCCTACCGAGGGACTGAAGGCTCCCAAGATAGAGAAGAAGCTCCCTCAGATAATGACGATGGATGAGGTCATCAGGCTTCTGAACCAGCCGTCGGGAGATACTCCCAAGGATATAAGGGACAAGGCGATGCTGGAGCTGCTCTATGCGACAGGAATGCGTGTAACGGAGCTCATCACTTTAAAGGTGGATGACGTCAATCTGCAGATGAACTACGTTGACTGTCACGATCCTCACAAGGACAGGATCATTCCCTTCGGAATAGAGGCGAGAAACGCAATCAGGAATTATATGGATCATGCCAGGGAGGCACTCATTGCAAACAATGATGAGCAGACACTCTTTGTAAATATGTCGGGAGAGCCCATGAGCCGTCAGGGCTTCTGGAAGCTGATCAAGTACTATACCAAGAAGGCCGGCATAGAGATGGATATCACTCCCCATACACTCCGCCACAGCTTCGCGGCGCATCTGGTGGAGAACGGAGCGGACCTGAGGTCCGTGCAGGAGATGCTGGGACATTCCGACATTTCCACCACTCAGATATATGCGACTCTGAGCCACAACAGGATCAGAGAGGTGTATGCGAAAGCACACCCGCGTCATTAAGGGGTTGGCAAATACAGATACAATGGCGTATCCTGTTAAGGATACGTCTTTTTGATTTAAGAAAGAAAACAAACGGAGGTTGCAGGTATGAAACCCTATGCAGAGATGGACAAAAAAGAGATGAAGAAGGAGCTGGAGTTGCTCCGTGCGGAGTACGACAGGTACCAGAACCTGGGACTCAATCTTGACATGAGCAGAGGAAAGCCCTGCAAGGAACAGCTGGATCTCTCCATGGGCATGATGGATGCCCTGAACTCCGGGGCCGACCTGACCTGTGAGGACGGTACAGACTGCCGCAACTACGGAGGACTCACCGGGATAAGAGAAGCAAAGGTCCTGATGGGCGACATGATGGAGAACAACCCGGATAATATCATACTGTACGGCAACTCTTCACTGAACGTGATGTACGACACCATATCAAGGGCCATGACTCACGGCATCCTGGGGCATACACCCTGGTGCAAGCTGGATCATGTGAAGTTCCTTTGCCCATCGCCCGGATATGACAGGCACTTCAAGATCACGGAGTACTTCGGGATAGAGATGATACCTGTGAATATGACACCGGATGGGCCGGATATGGACGAGGTGGAGAGGCTGGTGTCGGAAGATGATGCCATAAAGGGTATCTGGTGTGTGCCCAAGTATTCCAACCCTCAGGGCTACTCTTATTCGGACTCCACGGTGATGAGGTTCGCAAGACTGAAGCCTGCTGCACCGGACTTCCGCATCTTCTGGGACAATGCCTACTGTGTACATCATCTGTACGATGACAATCAGGATCACATCATAGAGATCCTGGAAGAGTGCAAGAAGGCGGGCAATCCGGATCTCGTATACAAGTTTGCTTCCACATCCAAGATAACCTTCCCCGGAAGCGGAATAGCGTCTCTGGCTTCATCACTCAACAATCTGGAGGATATAGAAGCGCAGCTGAAGAATCAGACCATAGGGCACGACAAGGTGAATCAGCTGAGACACGTGAGATTCTTCAAGGATATACACGGCATAGTAGAGCATATGAGAAAGCATGCCGATGTGATAAGACCCAAGTTCGAAGCCGTGGAGGAGATATTCGACAGGAACCTTTCGGGCCTCGGGATAGGCGAATGGACCAAACCCAACGGCGGCTATTTCATCAGCTTCGAGACTCTGCCCGGATGCGCGAAGGAGGTTGTCGCGAGAGCGAAGAAGGCCGGAGTGAAGATGACGGGAGCCGGAGCTACATGGCCCTATGGAAAGGATCCCAAAGACAGCAATATCAGAGTGGCACCCACCTATCCCTCACTGTCGGATCTGAAGGTGGCGGCAGAGCTCTTCACACTGTGTGTCAGGATAGTGAGTCTGGAAAAGCTTATCGATCAGAAATGACAAGACCTGCGAAGATCCCGCGCATCTCATCTGCAGGGAGCTTCACTACCTTACGGTCGTAGGTGACGATGCCGTTGGTCTCATCCTCCACATCGGAGAGCTGTGTATAGATGGCACCGCACAGACCCTTGGATATAGAAGGCTGTACCTCTTCCAGGTACAGCTTTTTTATGCGCTGCAGCAGGTGCTCACTGCTGCCTGTCCTGCCGTAGCCGTAGGGCTTCGTGTTGCAGACATGATCTTTGACACTGTAGATATACCCGCCGCACTCGGAGAGCACTATCGGCCTGACGTCGGGAATGAAGTGACATTCATGATTATATACATGGACGCTGCAAATATCCCCGCCGCCCTTGTCGAACCACCCGGAGGCGGCATCTATGATCCTTGTGGGGTCCAGTCGGCGCAGTCTGTCACCGGTAGATACTGAGTCGAACTGTCCCCAGCCCTCGTTGAATATAGTCCAGTACAGGATGCACGGAAAGGAGAAGAGCTGCTCCACGGTCTGCTCCATGCGCTGCAGGAAGACGGACATCTCCTCGAGCGTGGAGGCGGGGCCGAAGTCTTTCTTCTCCCTGAAGCCTATGTTGGGCAGCAGGGTATCGGAGAGGAAGGAGTACCTTCCGTTGTTGACCATATCCTGGAATACGATCATGCCCAGCCTGTCACAGGCGGAATAGAAGAGATCGGGCTCGACCTTGAGATGCTTCCTCAAAGTGTTGAACCCCAGGGATCTGGCAGTCTGTATATCCCGCTCATACATAGACGGGGAGGCGGGAGTGCAGAGTCCGTCGCTGTAGTAGCCCTGATCCAGCAGGCCGTTGAAAAAATACGGCCGGCCGTTCAGCACAAGCCGCCTCATGCCGCTGACTACCCTGATGGATATCTCTCTTAAGGCAAAGTAGGAGTGTACGGTATCGCCGCTGTCGGTACGGAGAGTGAAGTGATACAGATAGGGGTCATCCGGCGACCAAAGTCTGGGCCCGTCGGGACAGATTACGGCCTTTCCGGAAGAGAGAGGATATTCCTTCGGACCATCGGGTGTTATGACCTCTATCGTCCCGCAAAACGAGGGATCTTTTGTATCGATCGAAGCCTTTTCCATATCGGTCTCGACACGGAGGGTCTTCACATATTTTTCCGGGACGCTCTCTATCCATACAGGCTGCCATATCCCGGAAAAAGGGGTATACCACATGCCGCCGCGCTTCAGTCTCTGCTTGCCGTAGGGCTCTGTGGTATCTCTCAGGTCGTCGCTCGTCACGAGCCGCAGGGTGAAGCTGTCGCCGTATTCTGATATATCCAGGGTGAAATGACTGTATCCGCCGTCGTGAGAACCTGCCTCATTTCCGTTGATATATACGGTGACATGCTGGTCCGCTCCGTCGATGTGAAGCAGTACCACATCCTTCCTGAAGCCTTTCGGCAGAGTGATCTTCTTTTCATATATCAGTGAAGCACCTTCGGAGAAGTGTCTGCCTATGCCTGAAAGGGCTGACTCGGGAGGAAAGGGGACGCGGATCCTGTCGCATCCGGTGTCCGTGACGGAGCCGTTCTCCAGGACATAGAAATCCCACCAGCCGCACAGATTGAGGAAATCGTCTCTTCTTAAAAGAGGGCGGGGGTGCTCCTGCCAGGGTATCCTGTCGGTATCATCATAAAGCTCTTTGCCCTTATCGGTAAAAAGTGTCTGCATCATTCGATCTCCCTTAAGCGGAACTGATCGTCTTCATCTATCAGCTCGATCATGGCAGCAGCGACTTCGGGATCGAACTGTGTTCCGCTGCAGCGCACAAGCTCAGCCCTAACCTCTGCCTGGGATTTCGGCTGTGAATATGACCTCTTCGATGTCATGGCGTCGTAGCAGTCGGCCACGCATATGATGCGGGCCTCGCGGGGGATATCTTCACCCGACAGACCGTCGGGATAGCCGCCGCCTTCATATCTCTCGTGGTGCCACCTGGCACCTGTAGAGAGCCCGGGGATCTCGGTTATTGTTTTCAGTATATCCCAGCCTATTTTAGTGTGGGTCTTTATCTCATCGAATTCCTCAACAGTGAGAGCGCCGTTTTTATTTATTATGCTCTCCTGTACGCCTATCTTTCCGATATCATGCAGAAGGCCCATGGCATAAATATCATCCTGCTCCTTCTGGGTGCCACCGAGGCGTGCCGTGATGAGTCTTGCATACTCGGCGACGCGCTCCGAATGGCCGTTCGTATAGTGATCCTTAGCGTCGACCGCCTTGGAGAGAGCAATCATCACTTCCTGTGAGAGGTGGACCTTGGCCTGTGCGGCGGCTTCTCTCGCCTGTGCCTCATGCAACTCCGTGAGAGTGCGTACGAGCTTAACATAGTCGGGGGTCTCCAGGGTCAGCAGGATTACGAGCACACCCAGAGAGGCCGCGAAGAAGGTGATGAGCACATTGTCATAGAGAAGCATCTGCGACAGGAAGAGTACGGAGGCAGCGATGATGCTGATGATCATGATCCTGACCTGGCTCGGTTTGTAGTTCTCCCTGTGGATGAGCATATAGGCACTGCCTATGACAAAGAAAAGTATAGGAAAGCCATATGCTACCGGGACGAATAAGACCTGATGTATATATCTGCCGGCGCCATCGTAGGTAAAGACCCAGCCGGTGAAAGGGTTCGAAAGGAGCAGAAGGATATCCAGGGCAAGAAGGAGCTTGTTGGCGGTATCCCTCCATCTGAGGGCAATGTGATCCATATCGATGCAGGCATATACATAATATATGAAAAAGAAGCCTGAGAGAGCGGCAAGGATCGAATCGGTAGTGTTGAACAGGTAATGTACGGGATTGGGTACTGCTTCGCGCATGCTCGTCACGACAGCTGTAGCTACATCCACGACATCTGCAATAAGGACACAGAACGCAAACCTTCTGAACGCTATATTTACCGGAGTGGGGTTGGTATAGCGGATGATAAGGAAGGTGCACAGGATGATATCGAGCGGGATGACCGCCACTTCCAGGAATATATTGTAATCGAGTGTCATGCTCTCCCAGTGAGAATACAGAAATACAGGTTTTTCGCTTAAAATTATAGGGATTTCGCTCTGTGCTGTCAATGTAACTGAAGGTATGGTAATATTCTTGGTGTGAGTAAAGAAAGCATATCTGACAGGAAAAAAGTGGCGGTAGCTATGAGCGGAGGGGTGGACTCCTCCGTAGCAGTCATGCTCCTGAAAAACATGGGGTATGACGTGACGGGTGTCACTATGCAGATATGGCTCGATGAGGGACTCTACAGCATGGCCAGGAGCGACGGATGCTGCTCGCTGTCCGCGGTGGATGACGCTGAGAAGGTAGCGGATAAGCTGGGCATACCATATAATGTTGTGAACTTCAAGGAGATATTCCGTGAAAAGGTGATCTCGAACTTCATGGATGAGTATGTCCACGCCAGGACTCCCAATCCCTGCATCATCTGCAACAGATATGTGAAATGGGAAGCACTGCTGGACTGGGCCAAAGGCATAGGAGCGGACTACATAGCGACGGGACACTATGCGCGGATAGCAAGGCTTGATAACGGAAGATATGCCATCAAAAGATCCGCCACGGAGGCCAAGGACCAGACATATGCTCTCTACAGCCTGACACAGGATCAGCTGGCAGCCACCCTGATGCCGGTGGGTGAATACGCAAAGGATGAAATAAGGAGCATGGCGGAGAAGGCAGGACTGCCTGTGAGCCGCAAGCCGGACTCGGAGGAGATATGCTTCGTGCCGGACAATGACTACGCAGGTTTCCTGGAGAGAGAGCTTGGCGGAAAGGTGCCTCCTGCGGGGAACTTCGTGACGAGAGACGGAGAGATCCTGGGACGTCACAAAGGCATCACTCATTATACGATAGGCCAGAGGCGGGGGCTGGGTCTTGCCATGGGGCATCACGTATTCGTCACCGAGATAAGACCGGACACCAATGAGGTCGTGATCGGAGAGGACGGGGATGTATACTCCGAAAGCCTCACCTGCTCTTCACTGAACTTCATGTCGGTTTCGGAGGAAGAGTTCGGAGTGGGAGATACCAGGCATCTCTTCGGCAGGATAAGATACAGACATCCCGGAGAATGGTGCGATGTGAAGCGTGTAGGAGAGGACAGGCTCGAGGTGCACTTTGAGGCACCGGTGAGAGCGGTCACTCCGGGGCAGGCGGCAGTGTTCTACGACGGTGATGTGATAGCATGCGGAGGGACCATTGACTAGGGAAAGAAGAAATGAATTCGATCTGATACGTGCGGTATCCACTGTATGGATAGTTCTCTTCCACTACAGCTATACCTTTGTCCAGAGCAATGTCGGCGGTGACCATATATACGTTATGCTGTATGCCAACGGAGCGTGGGGGGCTCTCTTTGTGTCGCTTTTCTTCATGCTCTCGGGTGCTTCTCTCTACTACAACTGGGGGAGCAGGATCACCTCGTTCACCGGCAGGGGCGGAGTGCTGGAGTTTTACAAAAAGAGATGGCTTGCGATCTTCCCGATGTTCTACATGGCCTGGTTCGTCTGCTATATGATCAATGTGATATCTTTCGGCTGGCTTTGGAACTGGGGCGGAGAGTACAGGAAGCTGCTGCTGACCTTCTTCGGATTGGACGGTTACTTCATGTACAGGGATCTCAATTATTACACTGTCGGGGAGTGGTTTCTGGGAGCGATCATCATCCTCTATATCCTGTATCCGCTGCTGCAGTGGTGCATGAACAGGATACCGGCATTTACGAGTGCCATCATAGTGCTTCTTTTCGGACTGAACGTCGCCAGAAGACAGATCCCCTTCATGGCAGGCTACAATGCATGGGTGGTGATCTCCGACAACATCAATATCATCACCTGCCTGCTTTCCTTCTGGATCGGAATGCTCCTCATAAGGGCAGACAGGAGGATAATAAGAAGATCGACTTTCATACCGGCTCTCATCGTGGCGGTGATCATCCTGATCTTCCCGCTGCCGGTGAGCATTCTTATCATGACTCCCATCCTGGCAGTGTGCTTTTATCTGATACTGTCTTTCGTATCCGTATGGATAGACTCGCACAGGGACAGATGGAATACGAAGGCATATGACAGGACAGTGGGATTCTTCAGCAGATATTCGTTTGCCATATTCCTGGTACATCACGTAGTGGTGCAGAAGATGATGGGAATCTTCGCCGGAGGAGAGATGTCTTTCATTGCGAGCATACTGTACTTCCTGCTGTGTCTTGCCATCATATCCCTGCTGGCTGTGATACTGTCCAAGTTAACGGACGCTTTGGTGAAGGGGATATCGGGACTTCCCGGAGTGTTCAGGTGACTGTCAGAGCTCTATCTCGTATCTCTGTCTTTTCCTGAATATCGAATATGAAGAGAAGCCGGAGGCTCTTATCGCCTGCTCGGCTTTGTCGAAGTCGGCGGCCATGTCAGATATCTCGTGGGCATCGGAGCCCACCGTGGGAGGCAGCCCTCCGAGCTCACGGTACCTTCTGAGTATATCGGTGTGAGGGTTGGGCACGCCCATGCCCTTGCGATAGCCTGCGGAGTTGACCTCTATGCACCTGCCGTGGGTGATGATGGTCTCAAGAAGAGGATCCAGCACGTCTGCAAACTTCTCATATGTAAAGAACTCATTGCATGTCCTGCCGTATCTTAATATGTAGTCAAGATGTCCGTATGAATCATAGCTGTCATACATTGAGGCATTCTGAAGCTCTTCTTCGAAGTAGGCCCGGTATGCGGCATCATCATCCTCGTAGTCCTCAAAGAAGACGGGATAGTATGGGTCCTTATTCTTCACCACGTGAGATGAACCTATGACGAAATCGAAGGGATTGGCTGAAAGATAGTCCTCGAAGTAAGAATAGATGTCCGCTGAAGGCTGAAGACCGGCCTCTATGCCGTAGAGAAGCTCGATCCTGTCACCGTATTTCTCCTGCATGGCGGCAAAGCCCCGGCGGTATGCGTCGATATCAACCACAAAGCTTCCGTCGGGATTGGCACCGTAGTCGTTGTGCTCGGTAAAGCAGATGGCTGTAAGACCAAGCTCGATGGCATGGAGTATCTCCTGCTCCATGGTGGAGCTGCCGTCGGTGGAATATGTGGAATGCAGGTGAAAATCCGTACGTATCATGCTACAGATAGTACTTGAAAAATGCACCCAAATCAAGTATAGTATATAACGCTGATGTGAGGAGGCAGTCGATACATCGGGCGAATATCAGGCGTATTTACAGCGATTCGAGCCATGTTCAGCGGTCCCTTGCTGAAAGCACATATCACATATCATATATTTATTCGTAGGAGGATTTTCGACATGGCAGTAAAAGTTGCGATCAATGGTTTCGGAAGAATCGGCCGTCTTGCATTCAGGCAGATGTTCGGCGCAGAGGGATACGAGGTAGTAGCTATCAACGATCTTACATCTCCCAAGATGCTCGCTCATCTTCTCAAGTATGATTCATCACAGGGTAAGTATGCTCTTGCTGACAAGGTTACAGCAGGAGAGGACAGCATCACAGTAGACGGTAAGACACTCAAGATCTACAAAGAGCCCGATGCAAACAACTGCCCTTGGGGTGAGCTCGGAGTAGACGTAGTGCTCGAGTGCTCAGGCTTCTATACATCCAAGGAGAAGGCACAGGCACACATCAATGCCGGCGCAAGAAAGGTAGTCATCTCGGCTCCTGCAGGAAATGATCTTCCTACTATCGTATACAATGTTAACCACAAGACACTGAAGCCTGAGGACAAGATCATCTCAGCTGCTTCATGTACGACAAACTGCCTGGCACCCATGGCAAAGGCCCTCAACGACCTCGCTACCATCAAGTCAGGTATCATGAGCACCATCCACGCTTACACAGGCGATCAGATGATCCTCGACGGACCTCAGAGAAAGGGCGATCTCCGCAGATCAAGAGCAGGCGCCATCAACATCGTGCCCAACTCAACAGGTGCTGCAAAGGCTATCGGCCTTGTTATCCCTGAGCTGAACGGCAAGCTCATCGGCTCTGCACAGAGAGTTCCCACTCCTACAGGATCAACAACTATCCTCGTAGCTACAGTCGAGAAGTCTGTTACGAAGGAAGAGATCAACGCAGCAATGAAGGCAGCAGCTACAGAGTCCTTCGGCTACAACGAGGAGGAGATCGTTTCCAGCGATATCGTAGGAAGCACATACGGCTCAATCTTCGATGCTACACAGACAATGGTAGGTGAGGACAACCTGGTACAGGTAGTATCATGGTATGACAACGAGAACTCCTACACCTCACAGATGGTAAGGACTATCAAGTACTTTTCAGAGCTCGGCTAAGAGCATTCTTCAAGATCCACTTGAACTGTAAGGTCCGGTCCAGCAGGACCGGACCTTTTTGGAGCGATACTTAGGAGTTCCGCCCGGGCGGGGCTCCATACAAGACTAAGGAGGAGATTTATGGCACTTAACAAGAAGAGCGTTGACGATTTTAACGCAAAGGGCAGGAGAGTACTGGTACGCTGCGACTTCAATGTTCCCTTAAAGAACGGCGAGATCACTGACGAGACACGTATCAATGCTGCACTTCCTACCATCAAGAAGCTCATCGGAGACGGAGCAAAGGTCATCCTCTGCTCACATCTCGGCAAGGTGAAGAACGGCCCCAATGAGGGTGAGTCTCTGGCACCTGTAGCAAAGTCACTCTCTGCAAAGCTCGGCAAGGATGTGAAGTTCATCGCTGACTACAACGTCACCGGAGCAGATGCCACATCAGCTGTAGCTGCAATGAACGAAGGGGATGTCATCCTGCTTCAGAATACCCGTTTCAGGGGTAAGGAGGAGACGAAGCCCGAGGAGGCAGGAGAGGCTTTCGCAAAGGAGCTTTCCGAGCTGGCTGACGACTATGTATGTGATGCTTTCGGATCTGCTCACAGAGCACATGCTTCCGTGGCCGTAGTCACGAAGTACATCACAGAGAAGGGCGGCACCAATGCAGTAGGATATCTGATGCAGAAGGAGATCGACTTCCTCGGCAATGCGGTAGAGAATCCCGTACGTCCTTTCGTGGCTATACTTGGCGGAGCCAAGGTGGCTGACAAGCTCAACGTCATCGACAATCTGCTGGAGAAGGCCGATACTCTCATCATCGGCGGCGGCATGGCATATACCTTCGTAAAGGCTCAGGGCGGCAGCGTCGGCAAGAGCCTTGTAGACGATACCAAGCTGGACTACTGCAAGGAGATGATGGCAAAGGCAGAGAAGCTCGGCAAGAAGCTGCTGCTGCCTCAGGACACTGTAGTATGCGACGGCTTCCCTGATCCTATAGACAAGGCTGATATAGCTACTTCCGTATGTCCCACGAACGCAATACCCGATGACAAGGAGGGTCTGGATATCGGACCTGAGACTCAGAAGGCATATGCGAATGCTGTGAAGAGCGCTAAGACCGTGGTATGGAACGGACCCATGGGTGTGTTCGAGAATCCTGTGCTCGCTGAGGGAACCAAGGCTGTTGCCAAGGCTCTGGCTGAGACGAGTGCTACGACCATCATCGGCGGCGGAGATTCTGCTGCAGCTGTCAACCAGCTGGGCTTTGCAGACAAGATGTCTCATATCTCTACCGGCGGCGGTGCTTCACTGGAGTTCCTTGAGGGCAAGGAGCTTCCCGGCGTCTACGCTGCTGATGATAAATGAGCCCTATGTAAAATAGCTAAATTTCCGGCCTGTCGGTTTAGATATATTTTTCTTGCTCACCGCCATGCCTCATCTGAACTAAATGCCAACTCCGACTAAATGTCCTGTTCGGATTATATCGCCTCTCGGCTCATGATCCGGGACATTAAGTCTCCGTAGGCATTGGATTTCATCTGAGGCATAAACGGCTCCAAATTCGCTCGAAAAATACATCTGCACCCGACAGGCCTGGATCGAGAGCATGATATAACATGATATAATTCTGTTTTTTAGAGGAGGAAAAATACATGGCAAGACGTAAGCTTGTAGCCGGCAACTGGAAGATGAACATGACACCTACCCAGGCTGTCGAGCTCGTAAATACACTTAAGCCCCTGGTGGCTTCAGATGACGTGGACGTGCTTTTCTGCGTACCCGCCATCGATATACCCGCAGTGATAGAGGCTGCAAAGGGCAGCAACATCAAGGTCGGTGCAGAGAATATGTACTTCGAGGAGAAGGGCGCATACACAGGCGAGCTCTCTCCCGACATGATCGTAGATTCCGGAGCGACCCACGTGATCATCGGACACTCCGAGAGGAGAGAGTATTTCGGTGAGACAGACGAGACTGTGAACAAGAAGGTGCTCAAGGCATTCGAGCACGGCCTCACACCCGTGATCTGCTGCGGTGAGTCTCTCACACAGCGCGAGCAGGGTATCACCATCGACTGGATCAGGATGCAGATCAAGATCGCTTTCCAGAACGTGACTGCAGATCAGGCCAAGAAGGCTGTCATAGCATACGAGCCTATCTGGGCTATCGGCACGGGCAAGACTGCTACTTCCGATCAGGCAGAGGAAGTGTGCGCAGCCATCAGGAACTGCATCAAGGAGCTCTACGGTGATGACGTGGCAGAGGCTATCATCATCCAGTACGGCGGATCGGTGAATGCGGGGAATGCAGCAGAGCTTTTCGCAAAGCCCGACATAGACGGCGGCCTCGTAGGCGGAGCATCGCTCAAGCCCGACTTCGGCAAGATCGTTAACTACAAATAAGTAAACCGGGTATCGCCGCAGCTCTTCTGCGGGGAAAGACAAGGTGAAGACAACGGAGTCTGATGTGGGAGACCATGCGGACTCCGTTTTTCGTGCCGGTGCCCGGGAAGCGTTGCCGGGGCTTACAGGAACTTTCTTGATAATTGAAAGGTATAAGGGTATAATCCTACGGTGGTTTGTTGCTGAATGAAAGGATGGACAAATGGCTGATACGAGCAGATATATTAGTCCTCTGTCGGAGAGATATGCAAGCAAGGAGATGCAGTATATCTTCTCTGAGGACAAGAAGTTCTCTACATGGAGGAAACTCTGGATAGCTCTGGCGGAGACAGAGAAGGAGCTGGGACTTAAGATCACGGATGAGCAGATAGAGGAAATGAAGTCTCACGTAGATGACATCAACTACGATGTGGCGAGAGAGCGTGAGAAGGAGGTCCGGCATGATGTGATGAGCCATGTGTATGCCTACGGCGTACAGTGCCCGAAGGCGGCAGGCATCATACATCTGGGAGCCACATCCTGCTATGTGGGAGACAATACGGATATCATCGTGATGAACGATGCACTGAGTCTTGTGAAGAAGAAGCTCGTGAACGTCATAGCTGAGCTTGCGAAGTTCGCCGACAGATACAAGGACCTGCCGACACTCGGCTTCACGCATTTCCAGCCTGCACAGCCCACCACGGTAGGCAAGAGAGCATCGCTCTGGCTGCAGGAGTTTCTCATGGATCTTTCCGATCTCGAGTATGTACAGGGCTCGCTGAAGCTTTTGGGCTCAAAGGGAACCACAGGCACGCAGGCTTCCTTCCTTGAGCTCTTCGAGGGTGATCAGGACAAGGTGGACCGGCTGGATCCCATGATCGCTGAAAAGATGGGCTTTGGTGACTGCTACCCCGTGTCGGGGCAGACCTACTCCAGGAAGGTGGACGGCAGGGTGCTGAACGTGCTGGCGGGGATCGCCGCATCATCACACAAGATGTCCAACGATATCAGGCTGCTGCAGCATCTGAAGGAGGTGGAGGAGCCCTTCGAGAAGTCCCAGATAGGATCATCCGCCATGGCATACAAGAGAAATCCCATGAGATCGGAGAGGATAGCTTCTCTGTCCAGGTACGTGATGAGCGATACGATGAACACCTGGATCACATCCTCCGTGCAGTGGTTCGAGAGGACACTGGATGACTCTGCCAACAAGAGACTGTCCATTCCGGAGGCTTTCCTTGCGACAGACGGAATACTGACTCTCGATATGAATGTGGTGGACGGACTCGTCGTATATGACAAGGTCATAAGAAAGCATCTCATGGCTGAGCTTCCCTTCATGGCCACAGAGAATATAATGATGGACTGTGTGAAGAAGGGCGGCAACAGACAGGAGCTCCACGAGAGGATCAGGGAGCTGTCCATGGAGGCCGGCAAGCATGTCAAGGCTGAAGGGAGAGATAACGATCTGCTGGATCTCATAGCTGCGGATGACACGTTCGGTGTGACGAAAGAAGAGCTGGAGAAGGGGCTGGAGCCCGAAAGATATACCGGCTGTGCCTCACATCAGGTGGAGCGTTTCATAAAGGAGAATGTGGATCCCGTCCTGGAAAGATACAGGGATCTGCTTGGAGAGAAAGCTGAAGTCAACGTATAGATACAGGTTCTGAGGGAAGGAGTAACAATGATAAAGGCGATAGTAGGCGCGAACTGGGGAGATGAAGGAAAGGGCAAGATCACTGATGTGCTGGCCGAAGAGGCTGACATCGTAGCACGTTTCCAGGGAGGAGCCAATGCAGGACATACCATAAAGAACAAATACGGAAAATTCGCCCTGCACACCTGCCCTTCAGGTGTGTTCAACGAGAATGTCACCAACATCATAGGCTCGGGCGTGGCACTGGATGTGATGAAGCTGAAGAAAGAGGTGGATGAGATAGTAGCGGGAGGAGTCCCCAGACCGAAGATCCTCATCTCCGAGAGAGTACAGCTTCTCATGCCGTACCATATCCTCTTTGATGTGTGCGAAGAGGAGAGGCTTTCGGGCAAGGCCTTCGGCTCTACGAAGAGCGGTATAGCCCCGTTCTATTCGGATAAATATGCCAAGAAGGGGATCATGGCCTGTGAGCTCTTCGACGAGGACTATCTGAAGGATAAGATAGAGGACATATGTGCTCTTAAGAACGTGATGCTCACGGGATTGTATCACAAGGATCCGCTGGATCCGAAGGAGATATTTGAGACCTGCATGGAATACAGGGAGATCATCCATCCGTATCTGACTGACGTGAGTCTCTTCTGTACCGAGGAGCTTAAGAAGGGGAAGACCATACTGCTTGAGGGTCAGCTGGGCTCCATGAAGGATCCCGACAACGGCATATATCCCATGGTCACATCGTCGTCGCCGATCGCGGCATACGGTGCGGTGAGCCTGGGAGTGGCACCTCATGAGATACAGAAGATCATCACCGTATCCAAGGCTTATTCCTCGGCTGTGGGCGCAGGCGCCTTCACATCGGAGATATTCGGCGATGAGGCAGAGGAGCTCAGACAGCACGGAGGCGACGGAGGAGAGTACGGAGCCACAACGGGAAGGCCCAGACGCGTGGGCTGGTATGACTGCGTGGCGAGCCGCTACGGATGCAGGGTACAGGGTACTACTGATGTGGCGTTCACTGTGGTGGATGCTCTCGGATATCTGGACGAGATCCCGGTATGTACCGACTATGAGATAGACGGAAAGGTAGTCCATGATTTCCCGAACCCGAGGCTTCTGGAGAAGGCAAAGCCGGTGCTGACGGTGCTGCCCGGATGGAAGTGCGATATCCGCGGGATCAAAAGCTTCGATGAGCTGCCGGAGAACTGCAAAAACTACATCCTCTTCATAGAGAAGCAGATAGGTTATCCTATCACCATGGTGTCCAACGGGCCTGCCAGAGAGGATATCATCTACAGATAAAAGCCGGAAAGGCTCAAAAAACAAAAAGAGCAAGGATCCTCTATGGCGGATGAGCACGACCACAGAGGATTCTTTGTGTGACAGAAAAGCGCATGATGAAAAAGCTGAAAAACATTTTAATGTATATCCTGCTCCCGGCAGTGATGATGTATCTCTTCGAGGCATATACGCATGATCCCTTCAAGCGTATGTATCCCGGGATACAGCTTCTTAACATACTCCTTTTCATACTGATAAACACTCTTTTCTTCTTCCTCACAGGCAGACTGAAGGCGTCGCTTCGCATCATGTCGGTCGTCTTCATGGCACTGGGGCTGGCAGAATACTATCTCGTGGAGTTTCGCGGAGTGACACTGCTGCCGTGGGATATAGGCTCTCTGGGTACCGCTGCTGAGGTGGCGGGAGGATATGACTACATGCCGGGGAAGCGGGCGATCCTTTGCATCATGGGCTTTGTCCTTGTGTTCATAGTCAGCGGACAGGCAGATCTTCGTATCGCTGCAAAGAGCAGGTGGAGGACAGCTGCCGTAAGATGTGCGGGTGTGCTTGTGTCTGTTGCCCTCATAGCAGGCTATACCCTTTTCGTCCAGACCGGGTATGCGGTGAGGACCTTCGGCTTCTATACCAAGCTCTTCACTCCTACGGCCATATCGGAAAGAGACGGCACGCTCACTGCCTTCCTGATGGAGCTGCAGTATATGAGCGTGGAGAGGCCGGAGGGGTATTCCGAAGAGAAGGCGGAGGAGATACTCTCAGGCTATGAAGCCGTACCGCCGGAAGAGGTGAAGGCAAATATCATCGTGGTGATGAATGAGGCCTTCTCGGATCCAAAAGTGCTGGGAGAGTTTGAGACGGACAGGGACTACATGTCCTATGTGCATGAGCTTCAGGCTGAGAGCACCGGGCAGGGAGAGGGTGCGAAGAGGACCCCGGGTGAAGGCACTGTGGAGGATGTCAGGACAGGCACTCTGAATGTCTCCATCGTGGGAGGCAATACACCGAATACAGAGTTTGAGTTCCTCACAGGGGATACGCTAAGGTTCCTCCCCGAAGGATCCATACCCTACCAGCAGTATGTCCATGAGGGGATATATGCAATGCCGTCCTATCTGTCCGATAAAGGGTACACCACCATAGGCATGCACCCTTACTACAGTAAAGGATGGGAGAGGGAGAGAGTATATCCCGAGCTGGGATTCGAGAAGTCTCTTTTCATCGAGGACTTCACATCCACAGAGCCTAAGCTTCGAGGCTATATCAGTGATATCGCCTGCTTCGGGCAGATCATAAAGGAGTATGAAGAGAACAGGAGGACAGGGAGGCCGCTCTTCGTATTCTGCGTGACGATGCAGAACCACAGCCCGTACGACAAGGCAAGCCCCGGACTGGAGGACGGCATAAGCATACAAGATGAAGGACATGGGGCAGTGTCGGATACAGGCGCTCTGGAGCGGTATCTGACTCTCGTCGAGAGGTCCGATGAGGCCTTCAGATATCTGACCGGGTATTTCGCGGATGTGGATGAGCCTACGATGATAGTGATGTTCGGAGACCATCAGCCCTCCGACTCGGTGGTGCGCCCCATATGGGAGATGCAGGGCAAGAATTCCAGAGCACTGTCTGAAGAGGACGTAGAGAAAAGATATGAGGTGCCCTATGTAATATGGGCAAACTATGCGCTGCCTCACACGGATGAGAAGGCGGATACCAGTGCCAACTTCCTTGGAGGCAGAGTGCTGCTTGATGCAGGTGCGGGGCTGTATCCCTACAGGAGCTTCCTGCGAGCCGTGGAAGACAGGTACCCCGTCCTTTCGGCTGTACGTACCACAGACGCAAGCGGCAGCAGTGTGGACGACGACAGGATGCGAAGCGACGGTATGATATCCGACTACAGGATACTGCAGTATCATGACCTGGATACGAGATAGACTGGAGACAGCAAAGAGGCATCCGTATACAGTCACTTTCGCAGCGACTCTTTTCATGCTGCTCATATACAGTGTGATCCAGGGTATCTATCCTTTCGGAGAATATACCTTTCTGAGGAAGGATCTCTACCATCAGTATCTTCCTTTTCTGGCGGAGCTAAGACGCAGGCTCCTGACGGGACAGAGTCTGAAGTACAGCTTCCGTCTGGGGATGGGGGCATCCTTTTATGCGCTGTATGTATACTATCTCACCGACCCGCTCAATCTCCTGAGTGTGGTGATACCCGAAGAATATCTGCTTGAATACATGACCTTCATCGCATATATCAAGATGTCTCTCGGGGCGTCCTTCATGTGCAGGTATCTGCGGTACAGGGGGAAGAACGAGCGCACGGTATATGCCGTGATGCTGGGTATATGCTACGGGCTCTCGGGGTTTCTGGCTGCTTACGACTGGAACGTGATGTGGCTTTGGGGGATAGCCCTCGCACCCCTTGTACTGATGGGAGCGGAGAAGATCGCAGCCGGAGAGAGGGCCGTCCTGTACACCCTGACCATGACGCTGACTGTCATGAGCAATTATTACATCGCCATGGTGACAGGGATATTTCTCATACCGTATTTTCTTACCCTGTGTCTCGACAACTTCAGAGGGATAAGGAATACGCTGGTGTCGTGGCTTAAGCTTTTCTTTTCGACGCTGCTGGCAGGAGGGCTGTCGGCATTTCTTCTCGTTCCGGAGGCTTGGGCCATCATGCAGACATCCTTTGCGGGGGGTGACTTTCCGGATGGGCTTGAGTTCTATATGAGCATACCGACCCTTATGATGAGATCCCTTGCAGCCGCAGGTGTGGAGACCGGGCTGTCGCATGAGCCGAATATCTACGCTTCCGTCGTGGTCCTTTCGTTTGCCGCACTTTTCTTCGCAGGGAAGAAGTTCTCGCTGGAGCAGAAGATCACCAGGGCACTGCTGCTTGTCTTCTTTTATTTTTCCTTCAACACGGACCTGCTGGAATACATATGGCACGGCATGAATTACCCCGACTCGCTCCCTGCGAGACAGGGCTTTCTGTTTGTGACGGTGCTGCTCATTACAGCCTATGAAGGACTGGACGGGGCCGGAAGACTTGGAGGACTGAGGCTTGGGATCGCAGCTTTCATCCCGGCTGTCTTTCTGGTCATCGCCATTGTGTTCTGCCGCGACGACAGCCACGTGACAGATTATATGTGGATCATCAATACAGTTTTTATCATCCTGTATCTGGGGTTCTTCGTGTTCAGGGTCTTCTTCAGGAAGGGCTATACACGCAGAGGGGTATATGTGCTCTGCATGATTCTTATGGCTGAGCTTTTGCTCAACTTCAATATCACATCCGAGAGGAATGTCTCAAGAGAGGGATACTTCGCTCATAAGCAGAGTTTCGCTGCGCTGAGGGATATGGCGGAGAGTGTGAACAGGGTTAATCAGGGACATTTCACGAGGTTTGATGCGGTGGATGAAAGGATCAGGAACGATGCCTGCCTTACGGGATACAACGGAGATGCCTTCTTCTCATCCACTCTTGGCAAGGCGGCGGAGGATTTCTACGGCTCCTTCGGGATGAAGAGCTCCAGAGTCCACTGCATGGCCACCGGACTGACTCCCTTTACACAGGCACTGCTGGGGATAGACTATGTGCTGGCCGACGAGTTCAGGAACAACGAGACAGACTATGATGTGGCCTTCTATACCGCAGAGTACGAGGATGATTATCTGTACAGGAGTATGTATACGCTTCCCTTCGGATATACGGTGCCTTGCGGTACATACGATCCGGCTGATGTGGCCATGGCAGCCGATCCGGTAAAGCGGCAGAACATAGTGGCACTTAGGCTTGCAGGAGAGCCGGTCTTTGAAGAGGCTGATATCACGGACGCTTCATACGGCAAGGGACATGCCGAGTTTACCGTGTCGTGTGACGGTCATTACTATGCATATATTACCGGTGAGGCGGATGAGATCAAAGAATATACCTCGAGGAGTGAAGAGCCCTGGGGAATCTTCGATGAGATGAAGTACAGGAGCATCATGGATCTGGGAAGGCTGGAGAGCGGAGACCGCGTCAGACTGGAGTCGGAAGGAGACGGAGAGGATGAGTGGGACGGAGAGTCCGATATCGGGATATACAGATTCATACCCGAAAATATGGTGAGGGTGGAGGAAGCCCTGGGTAATACGTCTCTTACTCTCACGGAGTTTGAGGATGATCGTATCGAAGGGATCATAGATCTGCCGAAGGGGAGGAGCCTGGTACTTGCCATGCCGTATGATGAGGGCTGGGAAGTGGTGGCGGACGGTTATGAGAAGGTGGAGCCGGAGATGTTCTACGGCTATCTTATGAAGCTGGACCTCACGCCGGGACTGCACCAGATCAGCCTCGTCTATCACATACCATATCTGATCCCCGGGATCATCATTTCGGCTGTATCTCTTGTGGCGGCTGTGATCGCTATACTGGCAGGGAGGCACAGAGAAGCTGAATAATATATCAGACCGAGCAGATAATATACCTGCCATGGCATTATACTGTAACATGTATTGCCTGTGCAGATGAGGGGTGTCAATCTTGATGAGAAATGAAAAAGATTGTAAAATAAGATGTTAATTTGTACTATCGGCGGGATGCGTCGCAGCTGAAGGGAAATACCGTAATCTCAAGTTTGGAAGCAAAATTGGCTCAAACCCAGTAATGGCAAGGGTTTGAGCCGTTTCTTCTGTATAGCGTATTTTTGGATTTTGGGAGCCGGATGATATTTTTTTTCGGCTCATCCTCGTGGA
>Ga0256405_10000846_pt1 | contig 92897 bp, 109 predicted proteins | sample RumenRJG_02DNA_FD_189096 | JGI IMG/M metagenome (GOLD analysis project Ga0256405, IMG submission 189096) | Bovine rumen microbial communities from Lethbridge, Alberta, Canada - RJG_02 | ecosystem: Host-associated > Mammals > Digestive system > Stomach > Rumen | place: Canada: Alberta...
CTTGGCTGGGAAGCTCCTGTAGTTGCCGCATAAGCCTTTCAGTTAAGTTCAAAATGAACGTTTAAAAGCTTGATAGGGGTAGTCTGCGCTTTTTTGGCTACCCGGAAGTAATTGTTTCAGAGTAAATATTTCATTAAAAGAGTTCGTATGCAACGCGGACTCTTTTTTTTCGTTTCATATTGAATATGTAAACAATTTGATGTATTGAAAGGAGAAAATGATATGACAATTATCAAAATTGAACACGAATTAACAGAAGAACAGGAAAAGAAGATCATGGATGCAATCAATGCAATCGTACCTGACGATATGTTTTGCTGTCCACCAAGAATGATTGATGATGTAATCGCTTCAAAAATATGGACAAAAGATGATGTAAAAGGAGCGATTGAAGAATCTGGCTATGAGCTTACCGAAGATTTACTTAACAAGACACTCCAAAATATGGGTAAAATGGATCAGCTTAATGATAGCCTGGACTATGAATGGAATTTCATACAAGGGGCAGTAAATGATTCATACGAGGAACTCATTGAAGAGCTTGGATGGGGAAAATCTAATGATAACCAGTATATTAAGAAGCTAAGAGACGGTGTTTACAGATTGGTACAAAGCAGCAAAATGCCAGACGATAGTTACATCGTCTATATGAATACCATCATTCTTGCAAACTGGATGGATTCTGACGGTATGTACGATGCAGATTGCACATCTATCGTTGAATCTTACTACGGATCAGTTGAAAACTTTAAATCAGAATATCCAGATTCGGATGACCAACAACAAATACTTGCAGAGATGATTTTCGAAAGCACTGCAAGTCGCGGTTGCGAAGCACGCGAAATAGTCACCGGGGAAAATGTCCAGAGAACAATTGACAAATTTCTGTTCCTGCAAGAGTAAAAAAATTAAGAAGAGCCTTCGGGTTCTTCTTTTTTTTATTTCATATTAAATGTGTAAACAAAACTATTCACGAAGGGAGAAACAACTATGAGCGAAAGATTAAACAAAAGTATCGAAATCCTTGAGAAAACAGCAAAGGAAATTGAGGATAAGAAGATTTCTGAGAAAAAGAAAGCCGACACCGAAAGAGCCTGTCTGATGCAGGAAATTCGGGATCTGAGATCACGGATTACTGACCTGATCAAAGCAGGACAGAAATGCCAGGAACTTGGAATTGATTTTCCAATAAAAAATGAAATGTCCAGGTTCGAATACGACAGCTGTTTTGAAGCGGATGGCGTCAACCATGATCTTGGATTTATCACAAAGGAATTCAAGATCCGGTATCTTGGCATCAAAAACGGTGGATTTAACGGTCCATGGGATTTTTACACGGACGGAACAGAAATTGTATCTGTCAGAAACCGTGAATATGATAAGGAATCAGCAGAGCCACAGAACTGCGATATGAAAAAATTCCTGAAGCAGTTTGATTCCTTTGAATCTGCCTTTTACCAGTGGATCGAATCACTGAATAATGCAGAAGAGGATACTGATGAAGCAGTTAATGATGAGTGCGTAAAGAGAATCAACCTGCGGAATCTGTATGAGAATGGAATCAAGTCTCTTACATTTGGAGGAACAGGAGAGATTATCTTCCGGGATGGACGGTATGTGCTGGAACATAATGCGCTTCCATTTATTGAAGATGGGGAAGAACTGAAATTCCAGTTCTTTGCTGATGCCGGTGATGGAGAAAGATTTGCCCTTGGTACTTCCAAAGAAGAACATGGGGTGTATCTGACAAAAGAGGAGTATGAGCTTGCCGTTGAGAACCCTGCGTTTTTAAAACTTCCATCGTTTATCGAACTTGGCAAAACATACAAGTTTGCCGGATATAACTGGACAGCATGTGAGCTGATCAATAAAGGTAAAACCCTTGTGATCCAATCTCATGGAGTAACTGCGGGAGCATGGCCAGGCCTCGAAATGGCTCAATTTGGAAATGGCAATTACTATACAAATTCCATTGATGGCGAAGATATCAGTGCTTATGACAACAAGATGAAAGAATTGTACGATGCCATCAAAGACGTAGAGGATACATCAGCTTCCTATGGAAACGGCCTGTATTTAGTATCCAGAGAGAAAGCCGGTTTTATAAAATTGGACAAACCTGGTTCTGGTAATTACTGGCGGGCATTGAAGGCGGCGGCAGCAAATTACAGTTTGTTCAGGGCTTCCAGCAGCAGCGCGTGGCTCAGTACTGTCTACAGCAACAACTACGCGCGGTATGTCTACTCGAATGGCCACGTCTACGGCAACTTTCAGAACAGCGACTTTGTTGTTGCTCCCACATTTAACCTCGATTTATCCAAAGTTGAGATTATTAATGATGAAATTATCATCATAGGGAATGACAATAACGATCAGTCTAAAAATCCATCAAATTTTGCAGAAAAGAAGTAAGTATAAAATGGAGGAAATTTTATGACAAATGAGCTTGCAAAAAATATTATTACAGAATACGTTTTCGCAGATTATGATATTTCATCAATTTATAAATTTCTTAATACAGAAGCATCATTAGATGAATCGGAAAAACAATTATATTCCGAAGCATTGCTCACAAGGGCTATGCAAAAAGCGGTAATTGCATTATCAAAGCCGGTCTGAGAGACTATTTCGCAAAATATTTCTACAAAAAAAAGAGTAATATTTATCATCCCGATGCACCGGGAACTAAAAATTGAGGTTCCCGTGCAAAGGGGAGCCTCTTTGTTTACCCGGTATGTAACCGGGAGAAAGAGAGGAAAATATGATGAACAGACAGGATACAATTAAAACATTACAGCAGATTGCTGCAGAGATTGCACAGGAAATGGGTTATACCGAGATGAGGGTAGGAGAAGACCGTCAGAAAGGTATCTGGGGAGAAAGTTTCACCCGATATCTTGAAGAAACCTACGGGGAATGTACCAAGGAAATCAGATGGTTTAAACCCGATGCACCAAAAGATCTGGCATTCGGTGACAACATCGAATTTTCATTCCGTTTCAGCGACCCACAGGTCTGTATTGACCACCGGAAAACAGATGGAAGCCTTGCAAATGTTGAATTTTCTGACTGGAATTCAGAGATTTACAACGAATACGAGAAAGAGAAATCTATCATGGAAGAACAGCTTGGAAGAAAGCTGACAAAAGAGGAAGATGCTCCCATTGAAGCAAAGCACCCATACCGCACCGGAAACTTCCGACCGAAGGAATACCAGGTATTTGAGAACGATAAGATGCAGGGTATGGAATTCCTTAACATGATTCTTGAAAAGTGGAACAAAGCTGTTTGCCGGAAAACTGCCCTTACAGATAAGAATTCGATCATTGATAAGGTATGCATTAACTATCGGGAATACGACACAGAGCTTACCTCATTATTCTTCGATTTCCCTGTAAAAGCGGATAAGAATCTGCTTCTTGAGGCATACGCACATATCCAGAAAGCCTGTAACGGCGATACCGTTGTCCGCCTGCTCAACCCTGTTTTAACCAAAAACGGGGAAGAAAAGGAACTGGAAGGAGAAAAGATGGATGTGTTCTTCACGGAAGAAGAAAACGGGATATACGAAGGAAACTACAAGGATTTCCTCGAAAGCTTCAACGGACGGGAACTGGAAACAGGAATCTGCCGGCTGATGGACAGCGAAATGGATGGAAATACCACCAAAGGATCCATTTTGGATTTCATCTGGTAAGAAAAGGAAGAAAAGTGTAGCTTAATGCTGCACTTTTTTTTTGTTTCATATTCCCTATGTAAACAATTTTTTAAAGACGAAAGGAGAAAAATGATGAAGAAAGATGACTTTTCAAAGAGATTTCTGACAACAATCACATGCCCGGAGTGCGGAGGACGGATGATTGTAGAAGCGACAAGGGGAAACAGAGAAGATGCATTTTAGGCTTCCTGTTTTTTCTGTAATGAGTGCGGCAGAGACACGATCACGTTTGATGATCCGGATTTTGAATGGAAGAATGATGGAATCGTCCTTTCCCCTTCACAGGCTGCTAGTATGCCTATCGGAGCAGGTAATGTCCGTAAGATTTTTGGATACTGCGATGATTTTCACAGCGGAGATGGAGAAAGAATCCTTTTCCGTAATGGTGGCACTTATGTAGCTTTCCTCTGGGACAGAAAGCCGTATCTTAAGCAGGTTGCCGCTGTTGTTGAGAAATGCTGCAACAAGCTCATGGATGAAATGTCTGGATAGACAAGCTACTGCAATAATAAGTCCATCAGCCGTACCGCATATGAAAGATACCAGCTTGACTGGATGATTTCGCATGGTCATTCGCTGGAAGAACTGTTCAGCATAATAGACAGCATCTGGAGTGATGACGAATATCCGGATGATCACTGTCCATCAGACTACTTTGAGGATTTCGAAAGCGATACAGGATTTGGTGGCGAACTTTACGTCTGCTATGATGAATTCCTCGGCGCAGAATACCAGAACAAGGCGTATGTCAAGACGCTGCTGTCGCCAGAGGAGTATATCGTTTACTTAAACGACATTACTCCAACAGAAGTTCCATCCGGTGTATATCCTGCCGTGTGCAAGGCATGCCAGCATTGCTTTGAAAACGAAGATGGACGGGGCAATTGCGGATATTACGAGGAAAGTATTGATCCGGAGAACCCGATTGACGACTGTCCTCATTTTGTTAACAATAATGAGTACGGCATTTACCATCTTCTATACGACGAGACATATGTTTCCGAAAATGTCCAGACGGAAGAGGATATCACTGTCTTCGATGTTGTGAAATTTTTAAAGGAACACGGTACAAAGAAAGAACAGGATGAAATCAAGGATATCCTTTCACTGTCTGATTACGACGAAGAGCTCTGGACCCTGTCCGCAATTTAAAGAAATCACAGGAGAAAAGAAGAAGAATGGGGTAACTATTCCCACTCTTTTTTTGTAGACATAATGGTAAAATACGCGTCTGTTAGTTCAAAAATTTCATTTCATATTCCCTATGTAAACATTTTTTAAAAGCGAAAGGAGATAAACTTTATGATGAAAGAAAATGCATATAAGTCTGATATGGAGTCTTTTGTACGTGGTGAGATGTTATTTATCCGTGATTCCCTCTGTAATCGGTATAACGGCTACGGTGTTGTATTTGAAACAGGGGATGCAATTTTGAGAAAAGCCTCAGAAATCGCAAAACATCCTGTATCAAAATTTGATGCGCTCATCGGACAGTGTATCACGCTTCCTGACAGCAGGGAAATTCTACTGTATCCGTTAAAGCCTGCAGATTCTTCCAAATGTGCATCCGTTGTATATGCACAGATAGGCAGTGAAGAACCGGGAGAAACGGGGTATTGCCAAACCTTCTGTCTGGCCGGGGATCTTGCCAAAGACCATGATGTGTTTGTTAAGATTCACGAATGGGCTGACAGAAGCATCAAGGGAGGTGTGGCAGCATGAGAGTAACGAATTACGAAGTGTTTCTTAATGAAGACAGAATACCTATGCTTGTTAAGGAATCCGCAAGAAACTATGCAGGGAATATTTGTTTAACCAATCCTTCGCAGATTGCAGAATTTATGCGAGAATTGTATCATGCAGATATTCTTCCTGAAGAAAAGCTTTGGATGATTGCTATGAATACCAAGTGCAAGCCGCTCGGCGTATTTGAGCTGGCGCACGGAAGCATGGATTCAGCAGTGATGGATCCAAAGTCAATCTTTATAAGGCTGCTTCTTTGCGGAGCTAGAGGGTTCGTTCTGGTTCATAACCATCCAAGTGGGGACAGCACCCCAAGCGCGATTGATATTTCAAATACAAAGAAAGTAAAAGAAGGCGCAGAACTTCTTAGTATCGAGCTATTTGACCACATCATCGTAGGGGCGGATGCAACTTATTGTTCTTTACGAGAACAGGGAAATTTTTAACATCAGAGGAAATACATGAGAAAAGGAGACTAACTATGACTATTAGACAATATATCAAAAAGAATGGATGGGAAAACGAATGTGAACTGGTGCCGGGATACCGGTACATGATCGTCCACATCAATTTCCTTAACAAAAATAAGGCAGAAATTGAAACGAGCCTTGATATCAAGGCTTTTGATGAACATGATTTATCATCACTGTTCAACAATTTCTGCAGAGAAAATGGTTTCCCACGAAACACCGTGACAGGTGTCACCGTTGTGGCTTCAGCAGTCACCATGGAAGAGTTACAGGAAATCGATCTTTAAAAACCAGACAAGAGGAATCCATGAAGGGTTCCTCCTTTTTTTTCGTCGTATTTTTCTCATTTGTGTTTCGCCACTGTATGGAGCCAGTCACTGGCAGCAGAAGCAGCTTCCTTCCGTTTTTCTTCACTGATATCCGCATAACGCGCGGTCGTGTTCACTGATTTGTGCCCCAGCGCGTTCTGCACCAGATAAATGTCCCCTGTGGAGTTGTAGACACCGGTCGCAAAGGTGCTCCGCAACTTATGAGGGGTAATATGCTTGCTCTGTACCGCAACCGAAGCATATTTCTTAACCAGACGTTGCACAGACCGTGGAGTGATGCGGGTTCCGTTGCGGGAAATAAAGAGGGCATTATTGTCGCTTTCAAGTTCCATTTCTTCCCGTTCCTCCATATAGGCACCAAGCAATTCCGCGGCAGTTTCGTCAAAGTAGATATTCGAATATTTCCGTCCTTTCCGCACAACAAGGATGCTGTTTTCCTCCCAGTCGATATCCTGAATGTCAAGCCCCACGCATTCGGAAATACGGATTCCCGTAGAGAGCATGAGATAGATCATTGCTATATCACGCGGTTTCTGCTTGTCAGAGAAAGCGTGCTGATGCCTGGTGAGCCCATCCCCGGTTTTAATGGTATCTAAAAGGAGAGTGATCTCCTCATCTTTTAAGTAAGTGATCGGCTTCGTAATTAGCTTTGGGGACGGGAACATTGCTGCAGCATTGTTCGCGATTAAGCCTTTTCCTATCAGATATTTGTATAGAGCGCGGATGGAAGCAAGTTTTCTTGCCCGGGCAGGATTGTCATCCATATAGATTTCCCCGTCTTTTTCGTAGCCTGTCTGTAGCCTCATCATAATGTCTTCGAAATCATCTGTATTCAGATGATCCAGAACGTCCACTGTTATATCTTTTTTACTTTTGATAACAGGATTGATTTCCATGATAATCTGGAAAATAATGGAGATATCCCTGACGTATTCGTACACCGTAAGGATACTGGCATTCTTTACGGTTGTCATGTGCGTGACAAAACGCATCATGTAATCCGGCAGATCCTGTATAGTCTTGCTTATTTTCTCACTTGTAGATGTATTTCGTTTCTTCTGATAGTTTTTCTCGTCCATAAATACCTCCATGGCACATTTATTCGCACCAAATCGTAACTTTTTGTGTATGGTTGAGGAAAATATGTGGTATAGCATATTTTGCCCAAAATAAGGCGAATAAACTGGTGTATACGGTGCCTTTTTTATTTTCGCCCTTATTGCGTCGTAAAATGATTATTTTGCGACGCAATATAAATATATAATACCACTATCCCATCCGGGTGTAAATGGGAAAATCAATGCTTCCCGCAGTGGTGTCATTTCCTGTAGCAAAAATATGACAGGTGACGCCACTGCAAGAAACACAGCGGCTTACATCATGGACTTCCCATGCCTCCCAGGTTTTCTTCCCCCTGTCTGGAAATCTTTAGGTACCGGAAATACGTTGCCTTACTGATCCCCATTTTTCCCATGATCTCTGACATTGGATGTCCCTCACCCAGAAGCTTATCAAACAATGCAAGGCGATCTCGCATTTCCCTGTTCATCTTTTTTCTTCCTGCTCCGCGAGCGTTATGCACCTGTCCGGAATTCTTCTGGCAAATACTTAATTTCTTCTGTAGTTCTTGGATCTTATTCTCCCGGTTCTCCAAAACCTCTTTAAGCTGTGCAATCTTTCCCTGTAACTTCAGTATATTTTTTTTCATCTGCATCCAGTCTTCTGCACCATGCTGATATTCCGTAATACCAACAAAATACTCTTCATTTGTCTTTTCTTCAATGAGACGTTTGTTGTCAATGTAAACCTGTCTGGTTTCCTCATCGAAGATTAGTCTCCGTGATTTTTCCCCAGCTAATGCCTTCTCATTAAAGGAATTAAGACTTGAAAACCACTTGATACGTTCCGTCATTTCAATAAAATCCGGGCTGTCATGAAATAAAAGATCTTCCCTTTCTCTTATTTCCCTGTTTTCTTTGCTTATCGCCATAAGGAGTTCTTCGTATTGCTTAATCTGCTTTTCCTGCTGTTTAATAATTTCCTGCTTTTTGCGGAGCGTGTTTCCTGCCATAAGCCACTACCTTATCTTTAAAACAATGAGGGAACTGATACACTCCATCCCCTCATTCTCCCTGTTTTTCTTACATAAACCTATTATACATATGCAATGTATTAGTTTCAATAATTATTTTTTGAGACTATCTGGCTGTTTTGTGCAAGTTCAAGGATTTTCTCGACATCCGTCTCAAAAACGGCATCTTTTGGATATACATGGTCATTCCTGTCCGCAATCCGCAATTTGCACCACCTCTGTAAGAAGCCCTCCTCCGAGTTTTCCATGACAGCTCTTACGTTTTCTTCTGATGCCAGCAGTTTCATCCCATGGTATCCGACCAGTTCCAGAATGATCCTCGTTTCTTCTGCAGAAAATTCAAAGCGGCAAAGGATCTTTTTTGCAATCTCCTCACTAGCTGTTGCATGTCCTCTAAAATGCCGATGCCCGGATGCATCTTCTGTGCATACCGATGGTTTACCAATATCGTGTAGAAAGGCTGCCATTTTTGTGCAGAAATCATCCGTTTGACAGCCATCCACAACCGCAAGTGTATGTTCGTACACATCATGCTTGTGGTATATGCTTTTCTGATCAAATCCAATGCACGGTTTCATCTCCGGAAGAATCGCTGCAACTACATCGGAAAATTCCAGGAATGCACAGGAAATGCTTTTTCCACAGGTTAGCACTGTACGGAACCAGTCCGTGTTTGAATGTGTCTGCTCTTTTATTGTGGATACGAATGCCGGGTCTTTTGTTAACCTATGTATCATTTTGGTTACTTTATCCAGTCTCGGCATCTGCGGATTAAAAACAAGTGAAGTAATCGTGTCTCTGACCATTTTACAGGCATCCCTCACATTTAAGTCGCTGCCAAACTTGAAATCGTTCTTACACAGCTCACTGTAGTTGATTTCCTTATCTTTCAGATGCTTCAGATATTGGCATCTTTTCATTTCCTCCGCTGTCTGTGGTATTTCCATAAGAATGTTTTCAATTTCATCAAGCAGGTTGATAATCTTCTGCGTGTGCATATCTGCTTCTTCCAACGCCTCATCGTCTTCCGGTAAGACTGCCATGCGGTACACGGATGCTTTTATCTCTTTAATTTTCTCGTGTATTTCCATATTTTCCATTTGCAATTACCTCAGTGTATTCAAATTTTGATTTCGATCTTGCTATTTTCATAAAATCCCAGTTTGATTTTTCCATTTTTTTCCACTTTGACATACGCATCACGCGGGTAACCTGTCGTCATCTTGACTGTCCTAACTGCAACAAAATTTCTGAAAGATTCCGGGCACATCCGGCAGTCCTCTGCCTCAAGGTCAAACAAGGAACCGTTATTTTCAAACAGGGCAAGACACACCAGAAGCATTTCCCGAAGATCCTCTTTCTTAAGCGGTAAATACACCTTCTTCTTTTGCGTACGATTTCTTTTCTCAAACGTTAATCCACCATCTGGAATGATTGTATCTGTATACTCAAGTAAGCGGCATACATAAGAAAAATACTCTCTGGCATTCTTAAATCCTTTCTGAAGAACTTCCTCTTCTGTTAGAGGAATGTAGCAGTAATTCCGGATCGCACGCATTTTCCGGACATTCGTGCAGATATACGGAATGAAAATGTATCTGATATTGACGTATGCCGCCCATGCGACGACCGCGACTACCACATTCCCGATCAGAAGAAAACCGTAAACAGTAAAAATGTCTGGCAACGAATAGTTATCAAAATAATCCAGCCATCCCAATGCATTATGTTCCAAATACGACACCAGGAAAACCGCGGCAGCAATTACCACAAATATCAGAAGCACTTTTATCTTCCGGAACAAATCCGATTGTTCACTTAATTCTTTTAAAATCTTATGTTTCTTTGATATTTTCTCAATTTTTCTCATATATTTTTCCTGCTCCTTTAAAATTTAAGTTTCTGCACTGATTCCCATACAAAACTGATGATATCCGGCTGCCAGCACCCAAATGCATATACTATCAGGCAGACGATTGCCAGCCGAGATATCTTTACCACCGGCCAGTACCATGTCATCCGTCCCAGGAACGCTTTTCGTATCCACCGTCCCATATGGGTACCCTTCCGCAGATTACACCGTCTGCAGGCGGCACAGAGATTCTTTACATCATTTGATCCTTTAATTCCATGCAGTGCCGCCCGCCTTCTTACGGCAGCCGAAGTCTCCATTTCATGGATAGGAAAAATGTGATCCACAGTTATCTTCTCTTTTGGAAGTTTTCTGCCACAATAAACACAGCGGTATATTCCTGCCCTAGATGGATTCTCTCGAAAATACTCAGCCCGGTAACTGCGGCTCCTGGTATACTTCGTAGGTACCGCTTCCAGCACAAATCCCCGCCGTCGGCACCATCTTAGCATATGGTTCTTTTCCATTACAGAACATTCTTTTTTCTGATAAAAATCCCGGTTTTTCTGCCTTGGAACATGTTCGTAATCTTTCAACCAGAAATACAGCCTCTTTTTATGTACTTTATTCCTGCCATTTCTTATCTTTAAGGTGTATGTTTCCGGCATTGTTTCTCCTGCGCTTTCTTCTGTGTCCTTAAGTAGTACGGTTCCACATGGAACCACTTTGATGCATTCTTATCCGGATGTTTTTCCTGACGGAATAAACGGTCATGTATCTCGGTTTTTTGTGCGGTTTTCTCCTTGTTTGTCAGTTTCATCGGAAAATCCTCCAATCTTCTTTTTATTGTCATTATATATATTGTGCCTTTTTGTAAATCGTCAAAGTAATTGGAGAAAAATTTAAAAAAATGCAAAAAAATCCTTGGCAGCTATTTAACTGCCAAGGAAATTCTTATACGGAATACTGCAGTACCAGTTCTGCCACAAATGTGACAATCATCGCCGCAACAACTACACTGGCAATTACCCTTGCCGCAACCTGTTTTCTCTTGTTTCTCATTATTTTTCCTTCTTTCCCTTAAATTCTCTCAAACGAAGCGGTTTCGTCTTTTAACGTATCCGCGATCTTCGTATTATCCTGCATCTTTTCGGAAATCTTATCCATGTCACCGACAATTATTCGAACTATTTCGTTATATATGCATGGAAATCAATGATCTTAACATCTGACGGACAAAATCCGTAATTTAAAATTGCATAGCTTGGACGCGAATTTGCCGGAAGAACAATTTCTTCTGTTTCCCCGCAGGAATTAATCTTTCCATTCTCATCCAGATTTGCATAGCTGATTTTAACCGTGATTTTCTGATTTGTATTATTTGCGTAGTTAAATAACGTCTGCTGCTGGTTAAACGAGTCAACTGCCGTATATACATCATTCTCTGACACGGACTGATACTTGGATTTTGTAACACTTACACTGTTTTTTGAGTACGGCATACACGAATAAACGAAAAATGTGTACGATTCTCCAGGAGTTAAGGCCTTTTCTGTATATTTTCTTGATTCAAACAGTGTTGTTTTGTCTTTGTAATCGCTGTGCGTATAAGTTACATCCACATCGTAGTCATTGGAGTTATATACCGTTACCCAGCTGTCAAGATTATCCTTGCGCTCTGTGTAGTAAATTCCGTTCTTACACTTAAGCGATCCGAGCTTAAAGTTATTCTTTGGCAGGTTATCAGGAATCACAAGAACCCGGTAATTCTTTCCACCAGCTTTAAATTTCACAAGCCCTTCCTGCTTACTCTTGAATTTGACACCCTTTGATGTTTTCGAAAAAGACACTTTTGTCCCGCTGCTGACAGTCGGCACAGTCTTTAGATCCGCAATCGTCTTTGTTTTCCCGCATATCGCACTGATATTTACTGTTTTTGTGGCAGCCTGCACTGTTACCGGCATACTCCCTGCCAGTCCAACCAACATTCCAGCACAAAGTGCCGCACCCATGAATTTTCTGAATACTTTTGTTTTCTGCATCTTTCTTATTCCTTTCTTTTCTTAATTTGGCAAAATCCTTTCCCCGGAAAGAATGTGTACCCTTTTTTTGCAAGAACAGGCAGCACATTGAGAAGTGTATCTTTTTCCCCTTTCATTGAGGAAATTTCTGCATCACTGCATTCCATTCCCTTAAGCTCTGCCCTGACACCCTCTTCGTCCGCCACAAGGACGAAGTTAAATTCATCCAGTGGAGGCCGCATGATTTTGTAATCTACAATCCGCATCGTTTTTAGTCCTATTCCTCAAGTCTCTTCTTTAATTCCAGATTTTCCTTCATCAGTCTGGATACTTCCGCCTTAAGGTCTGTGACTTCTTTTAATGCAGCATTTTTCTCCAAAAGTTTCTTATCCACAAACGTTTCCGGTGTATCAGGGTCTTTCTTAAACGAAGAAGCATAGGAATCCGAAATCTGCTGTGCATAAGCTTCTTCAAATCCTGCTCCCTGCGCGGCATCCAGGACTTCCTCTGCAGTCAGTGGTTCATCGCTTTCTGTCGCTTCCCTTTCATCGACAAGCGCATTTAAGTTTTCATGAAATGAATAGATCTTTTCCTCTGCGTCCCGGACTTCTTCTAACACCTTTTCTACAATTGAGTCGAATTCCACTTTCTTCTCCGATTTAGAACGCCCACTTTCGCAGCACATAAGATCATCAATAAAACAATGGTCAATTTCCTTTGGCTTTTTGCTAAAGAAAAGGGCTTCATTCACGTCCGAACTTCTCTCATTAAAGGAAGGATACAAAAAACCGGCAACAGGTGTCTGTACCACCCAGTCACGGATACGAAGGTCTACCTTATCCTCTGTTTCATAATATCCAAGCCCTGGCTTTGACATTTTGACCGGGCAAATGGAACAAAGAATATAGGTGTATACCTCTTCGGAATCATCCAGTTCCATTTCATCCGATGCCTTTACCGGCACGTCGTAGGCATCATAAAAGAGGATGATATAGTAGGGATCATCCGTGATATAGGATTCGATCACACGGTCATAGAACTGGTCTAACAGTTTTTCATCTCCCAGTTTGCTATCTTTAATACCAAGCAGAAGATCTATCATCTCCTCCTGGTCGGAACGGCCGTTGTGCATGTCAATGTTTAAGAGCGCATCCCCGACTTTCCCAGAGAGCGTCTTTTTAGCGATATCCAGATACTTAAACATGACATCTTCATCAAGGTTTAAGAACTGCATATTCATGGCTGCCTGCTTATTTTTGTTCACATCCACATAGATTCCGCAGACACGCGGGAATGTGCAGGAATCTTTTGTAAAACGTTTCTTTAATTCTGTTACTTCCTTCTGGTTCATAAAACAATCCTCTCTTTCTCCAATACTGGAATCTAATTTTTAAGAAGCATAAACCGCTTCCATGTGATATATTGCGCCATTTTGTAATTCGTCAAAGGATTTTCCGGTATTTTTTAATTTTTCTTATTTCTTTCCGTCGTAAGCATTTCCCTCTGCTTTGCTGCAATAAATTTTCAAAGGTTTGCATCCGCTCTCGTTAGCCTGCACCCCACGTTTACCCGGCTTTTCCCCGCCGGGATCACCCTTAAGACGGTTCCTTTCAGCCGGAACAAAGTGGGCTGCGCGGACCATCCGACTTTTGTCTTAAACTGGACCTCAAGATGCATTCCTCTTTCCAGTCCAAAACCTTCATCGCACATCAAGCCTACGCCAGATCTGGAAATATCCCGAATTATGGCATCTTTTGTAGTTCCGTCCATTCCAATGATTGCATCTTCCATTAACGGCAGACGGTATTCCGACCGCCTGTTATACGGTTTGACATTACCTGTACTGAACGCTATGTAGCAGTTCCCGGAATCCGGAAGGTTGATAATGATAATTTTCACACGATCCCAGATGTATGGACGTCCATCGATCAGCGCGGTCACGGAACACACCGCTGTTTTGCTCTCGAAATTAACAACATATTCCTGTTCATAGACGATTGCAATCGGAATGTGTGACAGATTAAACGAACGTGGACACACCTGTTTTAAGTATTCCCTGTCTTTTTCTGTCACTTCCAAGACACTGCTCGCAAAAGACAGGTTCTTTGTGCCATCAGAGGTATCAATCGTTATATCCGTACCTGGTTTTAAACATTCAATTTTCATACGTTTCCTTTCTTTCTACGGAGAATATCTTAAATTGCCCTCCCCCATATTAATTTGTGTCACTGAAAGTACAACGATGATAATTCCGCAGATCAGAACAAACCATTCGAGCCCATTTTCTTCCCACGAGTTCCATTTTTCTGATACTTGGCACAGTTTTCTGTCAAGGTAAGGTATTTGTCATTGTATCTTTTATTTATCTTTTATCATTTTAACTTTATTGACCGCTTCGATTTTCTTGAAAAAGTTATTTGTTGCGACAGCCTCCGACCGGATCCGCGCTTCAAATTCGTATCTTGACCTTCTGGTAATATCTTCATCGTGATACCCGATATTTACAAAAAACTGGACAACCCTTCCATCAAAGTCGTACCCACATGGGGAAATGTCCCTTACCGGGCGGCACTGTGTAAATCCATTGTCATTTTTGATCCCTGAAAGGATTAACGGTAACACACCAAGTTTCTGCTCTTCTGCAATCCGTCTTGGAATCTCCAAAAGCATACTCTCTGTAAGCGAGATTGCGGAATAAGTAGAGTATTTCGGAAAAATAAATTCCTCAATACATTTATCAATTCCGTAATTCTGTGATGCCAGTCCTTCAAGAACATCAAATGCCACCATTACTTTAATGTCACCGTTCTTCTCTATAAAATAAATGCAGCCTTTTTCAAACCAAAATTGCAGGTTTTCTTTTGCATATTCTGCCCCACAAAATACCCCATGCTTTTTTAAAATTTCCACATAATACTCATACAGCTTATCCAGATCACAGTATTCCGCACGCTTTGCCGTATACTTTACCTGCACAGGCTTCTTGGAATACATCATGCTCCGGATAGGCACATATGCCGAAACTGTAAAGCTATCCAGTGCAAGGTAATTATTCCGTGAAACGAAATTAAAGGATTTCACATAACTTTCATAATATCCTTTCAGCTGCTCCATTGGCTTTTCTTTCAAATATGGAAGATACTCTTCCGGTTCAAATATCTTGTCGTCTTTCTTTTTGTTACACTCCTTACACAATGGTACAAGATTATAGCTGCGGTTTACCCCTCCTTTTGTCAACGGAATGTAGTGATCAACCGAAAACTGGTAGCCAATATAAATCGGCTTCCCGCAGTGCGCACATATTCCCCTGCTTTTCTTTAAAACATCTTCTTTTTCCTCATTTGTAAAATTTGCTCTTTCTACTATTTTTTCCCTGTTCAAAATTTTCACTTCCCTTCACTTTGTATATTGCGCCATTTTGCAAATCGTCAAATAGAATCAGCTATTTTTAATATTTTTCGCGGAAACTTTTTTTATCTCATATTGAAAATGTGAACTAAAGAAAACGCATCGAAAGGAGAAAAATTTATGGATACAGAAACAAACAAAAAAATAGAAGAGCTTAAAAAAGCCTTCTATGAAGCATATAATGAGTACCAAAATCTGGAGGAACATCCCGAACTCATACAGGACATCCGGGCACTGTATGCATTAAAACGCAAGCTGACGGTATACAGCGTTCTGGCTGACCGCTTTGGACAGGGATTATTTACCATTCGTGTCCAGAATTCAACCTACAAATGTATCAAGTATTTCCTTGATACCGAAAAAAGCAAGGTAGACTCCTTCAAAACAATGATGGAACTCTTTCTTGAGGAAGAACAGGCGTGCTAACAGCCTGCTCTTTTTTTTATGCAAATTTCCTCTCTCAAAACAGGAATACATATTAATGATGTAACTGGCATACAAACCCATCAGGACCATCAGGAGGAAGAAATTATGTTTTTTGGAATTGGAAATAAAAAGAAAAAGCAGGTACAGACCGGCGTGGGAAATCCGCTACCTTTCTCCACGTCTGCCGCACCGGATCGGAAATCAGTAATAAATGTATCAAACCTGCAGACGAGCATCCAAATTGATGAGACATTATTGGAATCTGCTCTGCAAAAACTTGACAAAATGACAGGGCTTTCATCCATCAAGCAGGATGTGCGCAATCTTGTCCAGCTGCAGAAACTTAATATTGAACGGGAAAACCGTGGAATGAAAACAGCACAGATCTCAAACCATCTCATTTTCCTTGGAAATCCCGGCACTGGAAAAACAACCGTTGCCCGGATTATTGCTGATATCTACAAAGCCTTAAATGTGGTCGAGCACGGGCAGTTGATCGAGACTGACCGTTCGGGACTTATCGGGCAGTATCAGGGACAGACTGAGCAGAAAACAAAACAGATCTTAAGTGAAGCTGACGGAGGAATCCTGTTTATTGATGAAGCATATTCCCTCGCGTCCGGAGAAAATGATTACGGACAGCGGGCAATCGAAATTATCCTGAAAGAGATGGAAGATAACAGGAATAACCTTGTTGTAATTGTGGCCGGATACCCAAATGAGATGCAGCGTTTCTTAAACTCCAACCCCGGGCTTTCCTCCCGTTTCGGGAAAACCCTGCAGTTTGAAAATTACTCACCGGATGAAATGTATGTGATCTCGCAGTCCTACGCCATGGAAAGCGGCTACATTCTCGATAATAGCTGTTTCGATGTCCTTAACAATTATTATGCATCAGAATGTAAGAAGCCGGATTTCGCCAACGGAAGACTTGCCAGAAAGACTGTGGAATCCTGCATTAAGGCGCAGGCAGTAAGACTCACCGGAAAAAGTCCCCTAATTGCATTTTCCGACAGAGACTTAAACACCATTGAAAAAACTGACTGCCAGAAAGCTATCCAGATGTTGTAATTTCCAATAGGATTATCACAAAGAAAAAGCTGCGCAAAATCGCGCAGCTTTCTTATTCAGCAGCCTCCACATACTCCGCATTAATCTGCAGGGATGTTTTGCCTTTATACGTATTTGTTGACAGTCTGCCTACAACATTCAGTTTTTTCGGTTTTCCCATCTCCTTGTACTTTTCAGAAGCATTAAACCACAGAACATCAATTCCCTCACAAAAGAGTTTCAGATGCTGTTTTTCAGAACCCATCTCTCGGAATAAATCACCAAATTTGTTTTCCTTGAGTTCCAACCCTTTCAGGCAGACAACCGGTTCTTCGTTTCCAACCCCGTATGGACCATATTTCCGGACATCTTTGTAAAGCGCATATAAGGTATGCACATTTCCATCAATATCATAAAATACGACGTCATCTCCAGGCTCTTCCACTTTTTCAATCAGATCACACATCATTTGCCGGAGCGTATCGATGTTTTCAATCTGGATGGAAGCTCCGCACGCAGCCGGGTGCCCTCCGTACTGGAAGAACAATCCGCTGCATTTATCCATTACGGCTTTCAGGTTACACCAGTCACGGCTGCGCCCGCTACCAACGCAAATACCATTTTCCGGAGCACCAAATACAATGCTTGGAACCTTGTATTTCTCTGTCAGGTTTCCCGCAATAATTCCGCAGATACCTTTCAGAAAACGGTCATCCTGAAGCACCAGTACAGAATTGTTCATCTGTCCGGTTTCCTCGACCATTTTCTCTGCCAGTTCCGTCAGTTCCTTGCAATACGTTTTCCGCTCATCATTCATCTGTTTAACGATCTGTGCGGCATTTTTCGCTCCGTCAGATTTCCGTCCGGTATAAGATAACAATGCGGCAACTTTGCGGCTGCCTTCATCCTCCAGACGTCCAAACGCATTGATAGCCGGTACAAGGGAATATGCAATGTCTTCTACAGAAAGTGTATCGCTCAGCTTCATTTCTTCAAGAAGAAGAGCAAGCCCGGTGGAAACACGTTTCTGCTCGATTTGTTCCATTCCTCTTCTTACAAGGAAGCGGTTTTCAGCCTTCATTGTAACACTGTCACCGACGGTTCCGACTGCAGCAAGTGCAATCATGGAAGACATGATACCGTTTAAATCAGCAGGTCTTCTCTTCTTTGCGAAAACTTCTCGCATGAAACGGTATGCCAGCCCCGCACCGCAGTAATCCTCAAAATCAGCTTCTGTGATGTGAGGATCAATCATAACATCAGCTTCTGGAAGGAACTGCTCACCATTTAAGATACGGGCTTCATGGTGGTCAAGAATGATCACTTTCATACCCTTTTCTTTTGCGGTATCAACCGCTTCATTTGCTGCGATGCCGTTATCTACGGTAATCAGCAGTCCGGACGGATCCATGTTCTCAAGATTTTTTACCTTGATTCCATAGCCGTCTGTAAAACGGCGCGGAATAATAATGTGCGGCTTAATCCCGATGGAATTGCACCCGATGGAAATAATACTTCCGGATGTGATTCCATCGCAGTCGTAATCACAGTAAACATAGACTGGACTGTCAATCATTGACCAGAAGAGATCAACCGCTTTATCCAGCCCTGCTATGTTTAACACGTTTTTGCACTTTCCGGAAACTTCTCTCTCCAGTTCCTGCGGGGTAACTCCAAGCCGGGATGCGACCAATTCCATAACGGAATTCGTTTTGCTTCTTTTTACAATCCTTTTCTTTTCTGCACTCATTTGCTTCTCCTTTCAAACTGTAGCAATTTGTTTACACAATCAATATGAAATGAGAAAAGAACCACACAAAAAAAAGAGACGCCACATAAGCGGCATCTCTTTGTAAAATTCAAAATATTAAAATTCATCCGACAGATCAAAATCCTCGATATCATCCATAACCGGGCTCTCTTCTATATCCGGCTCTTCTTTTACCGGTCTGTTAATGTCATAGTCTGGATCATCGTTGAACCGGCTGCCGTAATCACCGTTACCATAGTCGACATCCTGCTCGCGGTCCTCAATCGTAATGTCTGCACGACCCTCATCGACCGCAGGTACTTCCATTTCATACATCTGTGAAGTAAGGGAAACGGAAGAAAGATCCGTGCGGACTTTATCAACAAATCCCTGCATGTTTGAAGAATCCATCTCGATATTATTGGTTAATGCCGTCACGGTGTTATCGCTGTCATTCGTGATATTCAAAATTCCAACTTCTTCCATCACACGATAACGCCCGGCTTCAATAATCCCGGCCATATATGAAGAATTTCCATTGTATTCCATCAACGAATCATTTTCCATGTTTCTGATTTCCATATATGGCTTCCGCTTTGAGTCCGGCTCCATATGAAGCTTCAAATCCCCGTTTTCAAAAAGATGTTCCATGTAGTCTTTCTGGATCCCGTTCATCTGCTCAATTATAGATAAAGATACATACGGCTTTGCAAGTTCTCTTAATGAAAATTCCTGTATTCTTCCTTCTGTCGAAGCGGGACAGACATAGAAATGGAATGTATCCTGCAGCTCTTTGACACATTCCGGATTTGCAAAATTCAGTTCTTTTTCAATCGCCTGATTCTTATATACGATCGCTCCTCCCGTTCTGAGGACAATATAATTTTCCGGATGTGCGGAGTCATAAATCGTAATGCCTTTTACTTTTTCGCCGTCCATGATCCGGCTAATCGGTTCGAACGCTTTCATATTGACAGCCTGAACCTGCTCCATCGCTTTGTAAAGCTTTGTTGTCTTCTGTAAAGCTACAACCCCGACCGCTTCATTGAAGATTTTTTCTTTTTCCGGAGAACCAATATCTTTTTCTGACACAAGGAAAAGGTTCTTGTTCGGGTCTTCCCTGATCCGGGAAGCAATTCCTTTTTCAGCGAGAATAAGCTGGACCTGTTGCATCTGTGGATAAGAAAGATTTTCCATCTGACGGACAAAGCTATCATTCATGAGATCATTTGCCTTGTCTGCATCCATGAATAAGGACTGGCTTTCAAATTTTGCTGCGATATCCATGATCTGTTCCATGTTGTCGCCGGATACCATATAGATCGAAGTGTAATCTTGTGCATGAACCGGCATCATGACGAATGGCATATGACCTGCCGCCATTTCCCTTTCAAAATTGAAGCAGTCCCTGTTGTCCAACTGTACGAATCCGATCGAGTCACCATATTTCTCAACCCAGTATTTATCGGCTTCTTTAATTGCAAGATCTTCCGCTTCTACAACGGACAACCCTGTCTCCCTCTGAATCTCATCCTGCTTGTCCTGTTTGAACGTTTCCACATCCATGCTCTGTTTCGCCAGTTTGTCCAGCAGGTCTTTATTTGCCATCTCTGCTTCCTGCAAAAGCATAGATAACTTCTGCACCATTGTTAAATGTCTTAAAAGTGTATCGACTGATCCTGTAACTGTCCCGACAATCACGCTTGCCATTGGATCAAGAGTTTTTATTGTGTTGTTCACCACTTTGTTTGCTTCTTCCATCTGTCATTCCTCCTGTAATTTTCTCCGGATATCCGGATAACAACAATATGTATTATTATTTCTTCCGCTTGACCAGTCTGCCACATCAGGATCTGTCAAGATCTTCCGTAAAATCAAGTTCCTCCCGTCCTGTTTCCTCAAGATTACTTAAAAGTGAATGCAATTCTTCACGTATCGATTCCCCGTTTTTCTGCAACTCAATCCCTTTTTCGATGCATTTCCTTTTGTAGTCACGTTCCTTGATTTCCCGTTTTAATCTTTCATTCTCCTCCTGCATCTGCTTAAGAATTTTTCTCTGTTCATTTTTCTCTCTATAAGCATCATCTCTCTGCTTCACCAGCTCTTCTGGAATTTTATTCTTTTCCTCATTTACAACCGATCCATCACCGCCATCCATAAAATCATCTTCCGCGGTCCGTCCGTCATCAAGGATTATATTTTTCATATATTCCTGTCTCTGGTTTACTTCCTTCGTAAGCTTCTCTGCATACCGGGAATTCTTTTTCAGATGTTCCGTACTCTGCCGCCTTGGGGTTTCCCCTGTGTTAAATCTTACGTGGTACTTTTCGTTGCACAGCTTTTCAACTGCCTGGTTCATTTTCAGGATATTGGTCAGGGAAGAGAAATCCTTGTTGCTTAATTTTCCATTTACCTCCGGAACAACCTGAATGTGAATGTGAGGTCTGGATACTTTAATCATTCCGTCTTTCGCATCCGTGTAAGGAGCGATCTCATCAAAGTGGCTTGTTGCGCTGATGATATTCTCATCCCCGAATTTTTCCCGGCACATATCGTAAAAATCTTGAAACAACTCCTTTGCTTTTTCATTTGTCATTCCAAGCGGTACCGGCATTTCCAGACTTGTCATTTCAATCCGGTCATCCCTTTTGTTTGTATTTGTTGTTCTATCCAGTTCCGCAAGACGTTTTTCCCATTTTTCCCTTGATTCCTTCCATGACATTCCTGTGAAGTTTTGGTTTTGATATGACTTTGACGGATCAATCTCGATATTGCTGTGCTGCTTTGTTGGATCAGCTCGGAACGTCTGATCACAATGTTTTAAAAGATTTACTCCGCGGATATGATCTTTTTTGCTGCATTTTGCACTTCCGTGATTGCCGCCCCAGTTAACTGAAGACATATTTTATTCTCCCTCCTTACCCCTGCAACCACAATATGAAATAAAAAAAAGTTTGCGACAGGACTTTGGCAAAGTATTAGGTGCTATAGGACTTTGCCCCCAGTACTTTCTTGCTTTCTCGCCTTCTTGCTTTCCTCCCAATCCTCCACCCACACCTCTCATCTGCCATCTGCTCCACGGAACCCTGTTTCCACATCATCCTTCCTTTCTCACATCTCACCCCACATTTATCCCCTCTTTTCTTCCACGAAGTCTTTCTTGCGCTCTTGCGTTTTCACGTTTTTACGTTTTAACACTCTTGCACTCTTGTGTTCACTCTGCCCGCGCTCCGCCCAGTACTTCCTGCACAATAAGTCCGCGCTAACCTCACACTGCACCACAGTCCACTTACCCGCGCTCAGTTATAAAACCACCGTACATAAGTCCGCGCCCACACCACTCCACGCATCAAGAAGTTTATGGAACTATCCTCCACTTTCCCCCCTATATTTCCATCTTTTTCCCCACCTCTATACATTTTCACACCGTACAGATAAAGTATTCCCTCCACTTTGGCATATTTCTCGCATTCTTGCATTCTCGCGTTCTGCCTGCAATCCACGCCCTCACACCTCACATCTGCTACCCACACTACAGGTTCCCTGCCCGCATTTTTTTCTTGCATTCTCGCGTTGTTCCCTTGTGCTGTACTCACGCTCTGTACGCCATGCATCGCGCTACGGAAACATACCACCTTAGTGATACTATTTTACACATTCCAAGGTGGTTTCCCAGTACCATCCCTGATCTTCCTATGTCCTCCTGTATTTCCGGTACCAGTAACGGTATCACCTTACGGATACTAAATGATACCACCTTGGTGATACTATTTCTTGCATTCTTGCATTCTTGTGTTCTCGCGCCCCACACGTTTTGTCCGTACTGTCTTCTTGCACGTCCTTATGAACTTTTACGGTATTCTTTCTTACCTTTCCCTTTTCCTTCCCGCATTCACCCTTCTGCGGCGCCACACAAGCACATTTGTACTGTATATGCGCCGCAAAGCATCAGTGTCTGTAGTATCATAAAGCGGTCTGGCCGGCTCTGCCCGGAATAAAAGCACCAGATGACCGCCGGGATACCCTGCTTCTTCCTTGTCTCTCCCACGTACTCCACACGTTTTCTCTGTCCTCTACCATGTATCATATCAGTAAGGTGATACTTTTGTTTTCTTTTTACTTCCCATCCCCTCCCCCTTATGTTCAAGGTGTATCCCTGTTTTGTCCTGTTATTCCTGCTTTCTCGCGTTCTTGCGGTAAGATTTGTATCAGTAAGGTGATACTACATAGTACCAACAAGATGATACAAAATGGATTGCCACGGTCGTTTCTGTATTCAGTACCATAAAGGTGATACTATTTAGTATCAGTAAGTTGATACTTTTGAACATAAAAAATACTCCCACCATCCCCTGCCTACCGCTTCCTATACTTATTTCACAGGCTTGCGCGGAACCAGGCGCGGAACCAGGGAGAAAATGGGAAAGAAAAAGAATACCATACGGGTGATACTACTTAGTATCAATAAGGTGATACTGTTTAATATCAGCAAGTTGATACGAAAGTGACAGGATCTGTATGTTTTCATTTATTTAGTATCATACGTGTGATACTATATAGTACCAATAAGGTGATACTATCTAATACCACAAAGGTGATACTATTTGGACAGATTTGTAAAGGAACAGTAGTATCACCCGGTTTTCTTGTATTTCCTATGCTTCTTCCCCAACCCTTACGGTATTTGCCTAACCCCCTCGAATTCGATGGGTTTAAAATAGTATCACTGAAAAATAGTATCAGTAGCAATCTGTCTTTATCCGGATATTTCCTTATCGGTATGTGGGAGCTGGTTTACTGAAACTATTTTTGAGATGATACTATTTTCTGTTCTTCTAGTGATGCCATTTTTGTTGTTTTTCTTTACTCCGGCCTGCTTTACTGATACTATTTTCCACCGAAAGGCTGCTCTCCTGCTGTACTCTTCTGGGGCTTTGGAAAGCTGGTATTGGAAAATTCTGCGTTGTTTTCTTAACAGAAGGGTTTTCTGTACGGAAGCTGGTTTCTAACTGATCTGCACGCGAAGACGCGGCAGAGGAAAGCGCCACCTACACCTACACTTCTTTTTATATCCATACATTCATTTCTTAAATATTTATAAATTCCCATTTTTATAGTTTATAAACAATAGATTCAGTAGTATAATTCTATTATGGAAAATAAAAGAGAAAACAATAAAAGTTATGAATATCATTCATCATCCCATTTAAAATATTTATGCCGTTATCATGTGATCTTCTGTCCGAAATACAGAAGAAAGATCTTAGTTAATGGTATTGACGAACGGCTGAAAGAAGTGTTTACAGAAACAGCCAAAGAACACGACTTCAGCATCATAGAGATGGAAGTCATGCCGGATCATGTACATCTGCTTATTGACTGCAACCCCAGATATGGGATCATGCAGTGTATTACAGACCTCAAGTATGGATCTGCACATGTACTCGGGCGGGAATTCCCGTCCATCCGGAAAAAGATCCCTTCCATTTGGACACGCAGCTGTTTTGTAGCAACCGTAGGAAGTGTTTCCTTTGATGTTGTAAAACAGTACATAGAATCACAGAAAGGAAAATAAACCATGCCGAGTTACTGTCTCGAATTAAAGTTAAAAGTGAAGAAAGACTCCGACAGGAATTACCTACAGAACTACTTTAATGCGGTGGCAAAGCTCGGTAATGAAATACGCAGGTTCGCAATCAGACAACTCGGGCATCTGAAACAGGACAGGAACTACAATTCCCTGCTTGCGGAGTACGTAAAAGTCAAAGGGGACGAAGATTCCCCGGAGCGCGAACGTCTGTCAAAAGAACTGTCTGTCATCGTAGGTTCCTACGGGCTTACAAAGTACGGACTTCAGAAATCAGCCTGTGAAATGCGTAAACATCTGAAATACGTGCATTCTGATGTTTACCAGAAACTCAGTGACAGTATCTGGCGAAGCGTAGAGAAATACCTTTACGGCAACGGAAAACAGATCCACTTCAAGAAGTGGGATGATGTCATGAGTTTTGAAAACAAGAAGAACTCCACCGGCATCATTTATGCGGATGGAAAGGTATACATCAACTGTACGCCAAAGAGACCCAAATGCGGGATTGCCCTTGACATCATCCTCCCGCGCAACAAAGAATCCGCCCACTACATGTATGAAACCACATGTCTTACTGACAGGACGAAATACTGCCGGATCGTAAGGAAGATGTTTCCATCCGGATGGCGGTATTACGTACAGCTGGTACAGGAAGGGATTCCTCCGCAGAAACATGAGATCGGGAAAGGGCGCGTCGGTATTGATATCGGTACATCCACAATCGCTGCGGTATCAAAAGATGGCTGCATCCTCGAAGAACTTGGGGAGCCTGCTTCCTCTCCTGCTGAAGAATGCCTGCTCCAGCGGAAGCTTGACCGGAGCCGCCGTTCTATGAATCCGAACAATTACAAGGAGGATGGCTCCGTAAAGAAAGGCAAAAAGACCTGGAAGAAATCAAAAACTTACCAGGCTGTCCAGAACCGGCTGAAATCCCTCCGGAGACAGAAGGCTGCCCGCCTGAAACAATGGCAGGAAGCCGAAGCGAATAAGATCGCCGCAATGGGAAACAAGGTCTTTGTGGAAACGATGGATTTTAAAGCTTTGCAGAAGCGTGCAAAAAATACCGAGCGACAGGAACAAACGTCCCTTGTAAAACAGAAGGATGGAACGGAAAAGGAAGTACATAAATACAGGAAGAAGAAACGATTTGGCAGTTCCATCGGAATGCATGCCCCCGCTCAGTTCTTATCCATACTGGAACGGAAGCTGGCATACCACAAAGGCGGGCTTTGCAGAATCAATACCTGGAAATTCAAAGCCAGCCAATACAACCATGTGGATGACACCTATGAGAAGAAGAAGCTCTCAAAACGTTACAACACCATAGACGGCCGGTGGGTGCAGCGTGACCTCTATAGTGCATTCCTGCTGATGTGTTCGGATGATACACTTGAACACGCAGACCGGAAACGGTGTACCAGAAACTATAAACGTTTCCTTAAAAACCACGATGCCTGCATCAATGAAATCCTCGCAGATATCCAAAAGAACCAAAAGAAAGTCCCATCCTGTTTCGGAATCAATGCAAAAATGGCTGCCCTCTAGGACAGCCATAGATACAAATGTAACTTTAAACAAACACTGATATAACCTTATAAATATAGATATACGGGATCAAACTGAGTCCCTGGGCCGCATCCTGAGCTGAGTACACAGCTGTTCTCCTGATGCATAAACCGCTTTGCCGGGAGGCCCTGAAAGTTAATCCCTTCTGTAGTACGCAGGAGTGGCTGCAGCAGCAACACCGCTGTGGAGATCATCCATAAGACTACAACAAAAAGTGCGTATCGTCATCATAGGCTGACGGAGGTTCCCAAAGGGAAAATCCAGATGTCCGGCGTACGTTTCTCAAGTGATGTCTTCTGGACCTTAAACCTGCCGCGTCTTCGCGTGCAGATCAGTTAGCTCGAAACAAAGTCATCACGCAAAGTAGTATCACTTCCTGGGACGGGACTGCGTTTTTTTGGGAAACAGTACTACTAAAACAGTACCACCCGCACGAAGCAGGAAACAGAGTAAAGAGCGGAGGCAAAAAGTATGGCAGGCAGCGGGGCAGAAACCCATAGGAAAATTGGGCGGAAAGTAAGAAAAACAGGATACGCGCCCCGTGCCCCGCGCCAGACGGCTTCAAAAATCGTACCACCCGCGCTTCCATTCTGTACAATTTCCCGCACAGGAAACTATGAAAGAAGCCGTGCGGCGCACAACAAAAAACCGTGGATCTGTAATTTTTATGAGAAAATGGAGGAAAATTTATATTTGATATGGATGGCAGTGAAGTCTCACACAACCAAGGTTGCGTGCTTCCATACCCGTTTTTCTGGGGCATGGACTCGCTGACTGAAGATACAGTGAACTGCGGACATCCGGTTCCCGGATGCGTTTTCGTGGAAGCTGAGGCAGAAGCTGGTAAACAGAAGCGAAGCACCATTGGATACCACAACACCTGATGCGCAACCGCGTGGTTGCATTCCCAATGTCGGGTCCACCCGATCAGGCATCCATCGCTAACTGATCTGCACGCGAAGACGCGGCATCTTCCAGCTTAGTTTTTCGTGACAAAAAGGGCGCAGCTCCGGCCGTGTCTTTTTTTGTTCCATATTAAAGATGTAAATAAAGATGTAAATAAAAACATATCTGAAAGGAGAAAATGCATGATTACGAAAGAATATATGACATCTGTTGAAGAATTAAAAGAGGAATTCAAAATTGGTTCCGTGGTCGAACAAGACGGGAAACTTCTTAAAGTCGTGGAGATTAATAACGCTCTGCCAACAACCTGTTTTGCATCTTTCCCAAGCGTGACATTCGAAGAAGTGCAAAAAGTTTCCCAGTCTGGCACCACCAGGTAATCCGGATAAAATCCATCACACTTACAAAATGAACTTATGGCACAGCTTTGGCTGTGTCTTTTTTTTGTTTCATATTGAAGATGTAAACCGATTTTTTAAACATCGAAAGGAGAAAAACCATGAAATACGCAAGATATGATATTATCCTCCAGGAAAAGGAAGTAAACGAGGATCTTTTAATCAGAATTGACAACAGCGAGGCATCCGGTGCGATCCCGCTTGAGCTGCCGTCACATGACCGAAAGGAAAAAGTTTCCGGTTACATGAACTTTCAGGGAGCGAAAGCTCTCGGATACAACCTGTCAAACAAGGAGCTGCTTGACAAGCTGAGTTTTCTCATCTTCAACACCCGCTCCGATTCCAGGTGCAGCTCGTATGACGAATACGAGCTGGGAGATCTTAAGGTGCTGGTATTCCGCCATATGGATCCAGAGGAAATTCCGGAAGATATGAGGGCAACAGACTCTGTATCTGAGATTTTCCCGAACTGCATCTGGCACAAGTTCCCAGATGGGTCCGGGTATCTTGATGGACCACGGAAAGGCCAAAAGCTTATCCAAGGTTACGACCTCTCTACTAACGAATTCAAGTATCGCGGAAACTGGTACTTTTTCGCTGACACTGACTCTGGACACTATATTACCTGCCAGGAGGCGATCAGCCAGATGGAAGTCCTCTTGTATAAAACACCAGATACTTTCGTCCGGCTTTACATCAACTGGTATGGCTCCTGCAACGAGTATGCACTTGAAGCAGAAGCGGAAACCGGAGAAAATGCAGGTGCGCTTGCCCTCCAGAAATTCCTCGAAACCGCAAAGGAAGAGGAACTGGTTGGATACATGCTCTATTCAACAGGCGGCCGTCAGGATGAGATGTTTGATTTCCTGATGACCGGGCTCCCTGGGGTATCCGGGAAGAAGAAGGAAAATATCAGAAAAATTATGGAGAAAATGTACGCTTAACCGCGGACACGCAAAAGAGCTGCAAAAATCTGCAGCTCTTTTTTACTGTCTGTCTTTTCCCACTTTTTTTCTGCAATTTCCATCCATGCGCCTCATAAGGCGCAACAAGCCGGTAGCATCCGCAGCCTGATTGCATTTTAACCCATACATCCCATAAGGGATGCAACTGTAAATATACTTACTACATAAAAGATAGGTGTTATTCTTTCGCTTTTTGGCTTTTCTTCTATTCATTTTTAATCATCCTCTTTAAATTCTTCTACGTTTTCCAACATGATCACTCTCGGTCTCACCAGTCCCGCCCACCGGCAGATATGTTCCAATTTATTTTATAACCTATGTGTCTTTCTCTGAGGACTGTTTATTCAACTCTGCCTTAATCTTGTCTATAATTTCATTTATCGGTAATGCTGAAAAATACTCATCAAGTGTTATGCTGACTGCATCATTTCTTTTCCCGTAAAGTTGGAAAATAATATTTGTCTCTTTATCCATGTACTCTCCAAACTCTATAAGCTGATCTGAATACAGATAAACACACTCTTCGATTATGTATTGCTGCAGCTCATCATGTTCCTTTGGAATATTACTTTCCCACACGCATGATAAAGGACAATCCTGCGCATTGACTGGCTCATTATTGACTATCTTTTCATATAGTTCGGGCTCATTATCTCTTACGTTCGTAATTGTTTTATCCGATACAGTCCCATAAGTTTCATATTTCTTGAAAAGCCTCATACTCCTTCAACAGTTTTTTCTGCTCAAAAATATCCTTGATAACAATTGACGCAAATACTACAAGAAGTAAAAGCGTTACGTTTGATGAATCCATAGCATATTTTTCTAATCCCGGTATAAGTCTTACTAACATAAAAATCTCCTTAAAACAATATTATACTCTCCAATTTGCAAATTTTAAATGAAAATCAAAATTAAAGGAATCAGAAATATCTTTTCAGCTAAGAAATATCAAAACACCCAAAAAAAGTTGCGGATATGTATCAACCTCCAAGCTTTCCCAGTTCTTCTTCTATTTCTGCAATTTCTTTGCTAAAACTATTATAAATCTGTTCACTCACATCATCGTACTTTTGTAAATAATCCTGTAAATATATGAGTCGTTTTTCTAACCTTTCTCGTCTGCTGGAAGAATCTTGAACGGCATCTACAACCCCATCCCATTCAGCAGCTTTCTTTTCCATTTCATTCAGCAAAGTCTGTTCAGACAATCTCTTCTCATATTCAGCGAATGCTTTCTTTATAATATCCGGAGAAAGAACAAATAACATCTGATTGCAACTAATATTATGGAATGAAATGGATGGATCTATTACAGATTTAAAGTAGATTTCCCCTGCGTCGAACAGCCGTTTTCCAGAATGTCCAAACAAAATTGTTTTTTCCCTGTACTGGCATGTGTACACCTTAACGTACCCGGACACGACTCCATCTCTACCCCAAAGGAGATCAACAGCATACGCTTTTCCTTTCCACAACACCGGGTAAAATGTATACCCATTGGGTATTTTTCTCTTTTGTATTCCCATTTTCTCTGATCCTTTCTTATTTTTGTTTTACGAATAATTGTATCCCAATATAATCGTTAAAACACCCCAAAAAAATGTGACAATACCGCCTATTAGACCAGCCCACCAAGAATCATCCTCATCGTCTTTAAGTTTAAATGAATTAACAACTAAAATAATTCCTAGAACAATTATGATGATTCCATGAACTGGCACTATGGAAGATAGGCAATTTTCTGCAAATTTATTGCATTTTTCGATTTGATTCATTTTTCCGTTTTGACTCCTAATTCTTTACATTTTTCACAGGTTACCGCATTCAGACCTCTCCAAATTATATTCTCTGTTTGAAAATCTTCCCTATTTGAAGATCGCGAATAACTCCATTTTTGACCACACAGGCATTCTGTCGCACACTTAGTTATATGTACAATCCCATTTAGTTTCACACATGGAATATCCCCGTAATATTTAGCCATCTTCCACCTCCAAATTTACTCAATGACAAAATCAAAATCAGTGCAGTTAAAGTCCGTTTCTTTTTCTGGAATCGGCATACATACTCCAACTGCATCTTTTACATATGGCACTCCGTTTATCTCAATAACTTCCATTGGATAATAACCGAAACGTCTTTTGTAACAATCAATCTTCTTGCCTACAAGTTCCTTTGCATTTCCTTGATATAATTTCACCCTGCACCTCCTAAATCATCATGCTTCTGGTTTTTCGCACCGCTCAAATTCGATAACCCACACCCACGGATTTGCATCCCAACCATATGTATCAATGTCAGATTTCTTGACGGTGCTGTTCCAAAGAGTCGAAAACGCATATCTTTTTTCTTCTCCATTCAATGCATGAGGATATTCTACCTCTACACCCTCTCTGCAAATCTGCTCAGATGTAATATCCTGCAACCGCTCCACTCTCACACTCGTAACTTTAAGCCAGATACGCGCAGCTTCTTTCGGCATGTGGATGGATGGGTGCCATATATGACTATCATTTTTAAAGCCACTTTCTGCTACTTCGTCCGCTCTAAAAACATACTGTTTATCTGAATTTAAAGCAATTGGATACCCCCAAGTTTCCCGGACATACAGGATATCGCCCGGCTCGCAAGGCAACTTAAAAAATTTCTCTCCATACCCATCTGCAAATGTACCTCTACACGATATGTACCCTTTAGGTGTAAAAGCGGTATATCCCCATACTGCATCATCAGGAATAAAGCCTTTTACAATTCCTCTCGTTGCATCTTTTCTCCCGTCCAGAATCGCCCGAACCATTTCTGTATTGAATAAAATCGGTTTAATTGCCACCTATCACACCTGCCTTTCTTCTCGTTTCTGTCCTGTGTTTTGCATCATATCTGTTGTGGCATCTCTGGCATAACGCTCTAAGATTACTGTAATCGCAATTTTCCGGTGTATGGTCTAAATGCGCTATTGTCAGGACAACTTTTGAGCCATTTTCGCGAATAGCATAATTCTCAATTCCACAAAATTCACATTTATTATCTGCCCGCTTGAGAATGTCTTTTCGGATATCCTTCCAGTTTGCCGGATATCTTTTCCGATTTTCTGGTTTAATTGGCATCCGATTCACCTACTTTCTCAAAATAGAACTTAATCGGTTCTCTGTTTTCCTGCACCATACCGAATCTGACTGCGATATTGTATGTAGAAACATCTCTTTTCAGTCTGTCAGGTATCTTCTGCAACTCCTTTCTAAAGTCTTCTAAGTCCATCGTTGACTTATATCGATTGCATGAACCGCAGGACGGCATCAGGTTGCTTATGTCGTGTACGTCAATTCCGGTAAATTCTTCGGTGTACTCATAATTTCTAAGACAATGCAAATGATCTACATTAAAACCTTTCTCCGGTATCTCACAGCCACAATAAGCGCAATGCCCATTGTATTTCGCATATACCTGTTTCCTTACGGTTTTAGGAATCGGTTTTCGCATCTACTCCACCGCCTTTCACAATCTCGATTGCTTCTTTCAGCACTTCAACAGCTTTTCTTTGCTGAAATTCTTCTGTTATCGTTCCGTTTTTCTTTTCATATTCAATACAACGTTCATGCGTCTGTATCCTCTTCTCCAACTGTTCTACAACCTTGTCTACATCATAGGCGGTTGGCATATTGTTAATCACATCTTTTACTGCATCATAATCTTTCATGCTTTCAAGCCGTCCGCTTAAGTTGTCTAAAACCGGATCAGCGTCAATCAGTCTTCCCATCATTCACCCTCCTGTTCCATGTTTCCTTTGCTTTTCCCTGCGCGTCCATCTTGTTAGGAAATTCTTTAATTTTTACATACGGACCAGCACATCCGCATTTACCGCATATAATCCTGTATCCTTCACTTCCCATTTTTCTTACACTCACTCTGCGGTCATGGCAGCCACAGAACGGGCATGACTTAAGTTCTTCGTTCATTCTTCATCACTCCAATTAAATTCAATTTCTTCTGCGCCATCAACACCTAACTGCTCGCACTTCGCTCTGGTAGATGTACCGCCGGAGTGGTTTGTGCCTAAAAGAAACAGTTCCTGTACAATGCGGAAGTATGATTTTCTAAAACAAAACCTCTCTTCCTCGTCAAGTTCCTCAATCGCATCCTCTCCATGTTGCCATCTGTACCACTCTGCAAACTCATTAACCACTTCCTGCATAAGGCTAATACAGTATTCAAGAATGTGTTTTTCATCGTGACTTTCCAATTCCCTGTTGACGTTCTGTTTCTCCATTGCCGCCCGACATTCTTCCAGTGTGCCAATTGCACGGTACTGTTCAATTTCTTCAAGTGCATTGATTGCCATTTCAATCTCTTCTGGAAATGATGTTCCACTCTGTGCTCTGTAGCATTTCAAACATTCTATTGCTTCCTGCTCTGTCATTCTCCATCACCTACCTTTAACTGTTCTGCTATCTCATCAATGTCTTTAAACCTGATTACAGACAAATCTACGATTAAATTTTTGACCGATTCTGCAAAATCATCAACCGCCTTGCAATATTCTTCTTTCAACATTTTCTGTGTCATATCTCCACTAAATACCGAAGCTCTGTATGATTTCAACTCTTCCAACCACTCCGCAAGCTGTTTCTCTTCTTTTTCCTTTGGAATGTAACTTTTCATGCCTAATTCTGAATTTTTTTTACTATCTTCTGCTCTTTTTTTAAATTCAGATATGGCTTCATCAATCGTCATCCTACACCTCCAACAGTTCCGAATTGTCAATTGCGTTTCCAATGGCAACAATTTCATCTGGTCTGAATTCTCCTAAAGAAATACTTTCCGAGCTTCCAATCGCCCGTGCTTCCCAACAGAGTGAGTAATCGCACCATTCAATAACATATCTTTCATCATCGCACTGAAAAATATCTTTTTCATAGATCCCCCTATACCCTGTGCATTGGCAGAAGGTTCCCGGAAATACCGGATAAAAAGCAATATCCTCTCCATCCCATACCTCGATTTCTTCAATCTCGCCATCTTCATCGCAACTTGGCAAGCCTTCCACCCATTCGCCATTATCAATCCGCTTTCCGCGGAATAAATATCTATTTTCCATGTTGTTCCTCCTTTTGACCGCAATCTGAGGCATCTATGTTAATTCCAATTTTTTCAAAATAAAATTTAACCGGTTCAATATGTTCCCGTATAAGTCCATACTTAATCGCCAGACGGTACTGAAATGTTTTTTGCAGGTTTCTCATTAGTGTGCTGGTTAATGCTTCACGGAAAGACTCCAGGTTACCACATGACTTGTAGAAGTTACATTGCCGGCACGCAGGAAGCAGATTTTCTTCTGAATACATTTCCTTTTCTGTCATTGTATGACTGGCATCGGTATTAGCAAAAACAGACTTAACATGATCCACCTGCATATCCTTGTATTCCAACTCACATCCACAGTATGCACACCGGTGGTTGCATTTTTCATACACCAGAAGCCGGATTTTCTTTGGTATCTTTTTATGTGCTGACATTATTTCACCACCCTTCATTTTTTGAATCCGTCCATCGAATTCGCTGACCGCATTCAATACAGATATCAGGATTGATCAAACGTGCCCCGCATGTCGGACAGGCATATACAGGCTGGGTCCACCCTATCCGATTTGCATATTTTGGAATTTCCTTATTTTTTCTTCTTTTTCCCATTTTTATCTTTCCCCTCTGACCTGTCAAATTTTATCCCGAATGTATTTTTTATAAGAATAACCATGCCATAAATTGCCAAAATGATAAGCATAACGGCAATTATTCCGCAAAAACATATTGTTAAAAGTGCAGTAATAGCTATAAGGGCATCTATACCATATACAATAGAAAGAATAATTGACAAAATTAGAAAAATGATGACAAAAATAAGAATCAGAAAATCTCCAAAGTTATTTTTATTCTTTATATAAATCCTCAAGACCTGACCTCCTAATATTCCACGGTTCTTGTTTTGACATTCTGGCTGACGGGGATTAAAATCTCACTCTTTACAGAAGTGGAATGGTATTTCTTATCGCCTGGAGCCTTGATGGCAAGATCATAAACAACTGATAAGCGTTCAGCATATGTCCCAACTTTAATAATATTGAGTTCTGTCAAACGTTTATAAGTACTGCTTACAGTTCCGAAATCTCCACATGCATACCCCCACAACTGGTAAAACTGGTCTGTGTATCCTTCTATTGCAAAAGTTCGGTAATAACTTGTTTTATTATCAATCACAAAACCGTCCTGGGTGTTTCCGTGGAAAGAATTATCCATGGAATCCTGTGTAATACCGTTGATCTGCGGAGATGTACTTACAAGCGAGATGTCTGCATGCATATGCTCCACCATAACATCATACCCATCCGGTAAATTTTTGGTATGCACATTCATGTTAATCGACTTTGCATCCGTTACATGCCAGTTTTTCAAAGAATACTTTCCCGTATCATACTTACATATCAATGAGAAATCTTCTCCATTTACAAGAAGATTCTGTGTTAAGTTTGGAATACTTACAGTGTCATTGCTGTTTTCGGTATTTTGTAAAACATCAGTCTGTGTATCTACTGGAACATATTCCTCCTCATAGGAACATCCTGTAAAAGCACCCGTCAAAAGTGCTGCAGAAAGTACCAATCCTATTAACTTTGTTCTTTTCTTCATATTTTTCCCTCCGTTACTGTTACTGTAATGTTTTTAAACATTGAGTTAACTAAATTAAGATTTAAAAGAACTCCATGTTTATCCATTACAATATACATATTGCGCCATCTTCCAAATCGTCAAAAGGCTTTGGAAACTTTTTTTATTTTTTTTCAAAAATTTTCCCACATACAAAAAAGCTGCCCCTGAAAGAGACAGCTTTTACAGCGAGTTACTTTTGAATTTTTTGGATCAGCTCGTTAACATCCACAGTATACAGCTTCGGCTTTCCGTCCGGATCAAGTTCCTGGACCATGCTCTGCCCGATACTGTCGGCATACACTCCGAAACAACTTTTGTACGACTGCATCCAGACCGTCTCATCCTCGCTAATAATCGGAAGATCATCCTTCAGCAATTACTCATTTTTTCTAATTTATTTTCCTTAATCCATATACCCCTCGCGGGGCGCGACTACCTTCCCCGAAGGTATGGATTTGTCACAATTTTTTCAACCCATGCACCCATAAGGGATGCAACGTTTTACCATGGAGAAGATACAAAGGGCAGCAGTGATTTCAACCCATACATCCCATAAGGGATGTAACGAGTAACTCAAAAATGTTATGATCATATTAAAAATATTTCAACCCATACATCCCATAAGGGATGTAACGAGGAGTACAAAAAACGCTCGATGCGGTATTCTCTATTTCAACCCATACACCCCTTGTGGGGTGCAACTCGCGCTGTTTATGGATCTGCCACAGGAATTTCAACCCCTGTACCCCTCGTGGGGGTACAACGTGAAAAATATGGTGTTCCTCATTTTATATATTTGTTTCAACCCATGCGCCCCTCCACGGGGCGCCACTGTAAACGCGAACGGAAACCTGTTTTCCTGTCCGCCAAAATATTAAACAATTTTCCTAATTAACCCATCCACAACTGCCTCCCGTGGTTGGGATTCGCGCTCTCTTGTACATCTCGCCTTCTCTCCCCCGTGCGAACCTCCTCTGGAAACTACGTACGTCTCCGGTTCGCACCTGGACCAGGCATCCCAATACAACCGGCAGGTGCAGCCCTCAAAAAACGGGCTGCTTTGTGGCTGCCGGAAGCACTTTTAAATCATGCGCGTCATCGTCACACCGCCCGGGATTGCATCCTCATGGATCTTTACGGTGTAATCAGAGTATTTGCGAGGAAACTCGACATCATCGTTCTTCTTGACATCAACTGCTTCAAATAGCTTGTAGGAAGGACAGTTGCCGAGTTCGCTGTCATGCCTGAATACAATCAGCTCACGTACCGCCATCTTCCCGCGTGCTGCGGAATGGTCATTTTCAAACATATTGATGATGGCTTTCCAGAGAAGATCCAGATCATCTTCGGAAAAACCGGTGGTCTTGCGGGCAAGGTTGGCAGAAACATATCCTTCCACGCGGTAGAGACCATAAGGGATAATGCTCTTTCTTCCCATCTCGGTGTTCTTCTTTTCCGCATCCTTTTCAGTTGTGATCGCAACTCTGGTTACGGTAATATCCTGGCTGAAAACAGGATCAATACTTTTTGCAAAGCCAATCTGTACCGGGCCGCGTACCTGTCCACAGTTTAATGCCGCCTTTGTAAAAGTGGTCATAACAGCACCGAATGTACGGATATCGTAGTAGTTGCTGCACATATAGTCACGGAGCTTAAGGTCTACGTTCTCATCGGTCTTTTTCAGTTTCTTGACATCCTCAAGTGCCTTCTTACTGTCATCAACATCAACACCAAGGTTTTCGATTGCCTTAAGATCGCTGCGGTTCAACGGAATACCCTCTTTGATGTAGATCTTGAAACCGTCTGCATCCTCCTTTGCGGTTTCCACATAGTTGCGGATCTTTCGCTTTAAGCAGGCGTCTGTCACAAGACCGATGCCGGTCTCTGGATCAACCCTTGGCATGTTTGCGGCATCCGGATCGCCGTTTGGGTTTCCATTCTCTACGTCAAATAATACTACAAAATCATATCTGTTCTGAATCGGTTTGCTCATATTAGTTTTCCTCCATCTTCTCTGCATTTGTCTGGTTGCTTTCAGGATCGCTGTCTTTTGACTTATTGCTTGTATATTCTGCCTGCATCTGGTGGTAATAACCAAGTGCGAATTTGCCCTGATCCTCATACGTGAAACGCTTCGGGAACCCCGGATCATCCGCTGTAACCGGAATCAGGCCCATCAAACTTTGGATCTTAGCCGCAAAATAATATCCTTTGCCCGGCTTTGTGCGTTTCAGCTTGCTTAAATGGCTGTTGGACAGTCTGATCAGCACCGGAAATACCGATCCTGGCGTTGTGCATGCGGAATTGTAAAACTTGTCACAGATCGTCTGGTTGATGTTATCAATTGCTTCCTTCTGTGTCCTTTCCATTACTGCAAACAGTCTGCCGAGGATATACGCACGGTCTCTGCAGTCTTCGTTTAATACTTCCATATTTTTTCCTTCCTCCCATTTATAGTTCTTTATTAAAAAAGCCTTGATGACCGCTGCTTTTCTGTAAGTAACGCCTTTGTGCTCGGCACGGATGCGGGACAGCACTCCTGCATACAGGCTCTGCGGATACTTGGTATCCGAAATGACCGACTGTAACGTCATCGCAGCCATATGCGGAACCGGGGTCCTGTCTGTAAGGTTCTGGTTTACCGTCTCCATAAGCATCTGCCAGATATTGATGAATTCCTGATCCTCAAACACCGGCTTTATGATCATCATCCGGCTGGCATGTTCCAACAGGTTCTTCCAGATCACTCCGATGGCATCTTCATAGAAGAACCGGACTGCAATTCTGCCGGCATTCGGTGCAAGACAGAGCACGTACAGTTTTTCATCCGGATCTGCAAGGACATGATCTTTTTCATTGGCGCTCCCCATCATCTTCCGCAGTCTGCTTACATCATCCACATCCCCGGAATCCGTCCAGAAGACCACCATGGAATCTCCTACCTTGCTGTGGTACCCGTCCGTGGAAAGCAGGTAATTTAATGCTGTCACATATGCATACGCCACATAGGTGCTGATCGGCGCGTTATAACTTTGTGTTTTCTCATAAGACTCAAGGGACGCGCCGTTAAAGGATACAAGCGCCGCACCGGATGACTGTGTTCCCGGCACTCCTTTGACCTTCCCATGTGTGCGGGCAATCTCTGCTTCCTTCCCGGTAACCAGGCATCTTCCTGTTACCATTTCATATGGTACGCTGCTGTAATCCAGCCATGCTCTGCGCACGGTCTCATTGTCATGCACATATTTGCCGTCTACCTCAAATACGAGGTTCCCGCCTTTATAAAACTTTTCCGCAAGCTTCGCAACTGCCGGGTGATCCAGTGCCTGTTCCGGATCCCATGAACGGAAAAAGCGGCACACTGCCTGTGCTGCCGACTCATCCACGACATCAAGGATATCAAGATGTTTCTTCCTTGCTGCTTTAAAACAGTCCAGCGTACGCGGGCTCATCTTCTCATCAATTCCAAAGAGATACTTTGCATTTTCGCAGAGAAAGCCGGAAGCAATGTTGTTACCCCGGGTGACCATCTCTGGAACCTGCATAACTGTCGGGATTTCAACAGTCTTTTTCCCTCTCTGTATCTCCCGCTTTACGGAAACAATATCCTGGATTATCCCATCGTGGTTTAACACCACCGCATAGGATACCTTTGCATTGCACCAGCCGGGACGGGATACTTTCCCCTGGTCTGCAAGCGTTTCATATAATTTTACAAGTGACTGCAGGATCATCGAAACACCTCACTGTTCCCGACATCAATGATGCCATTTTTCATAACTGCATGGTAATACATTGGCTGGATATCTCTTCCGCAGGAATAATCCAGGTCATAAAGCATCAGCCCGAAATCCCTGTCCGGAAGTCCTTCATGGCAGGATGCGATCTTTTCATCCCCCTCGCAGAGTTTAAAGTGCGCGGGGAATTCCCTTACCCCGAAATACGGCATCGAATAGCACGCCCCTTTTCTTGCCCTGTTATTAAAGATGCTGATAAATTTCGCCGGGCTGTCCGTCGGGCTCGCCTTGTCCGTCATTTCAAAATGTGCTTCAATCACGTAGCTGACATCACGGAGGATCACGGATGCCCTCTGGATAATATCGTCTCTTGACGAATTATACAGCTTGACATCGCCGCCGTTATATGCCTGTAACATATTTGATTTCGGTATCTTGCTGAGAAGTTCATTCCTTCTTACGCTTGTAGTGGCAATCGGATTTAATACGTGGATTTTATCTACGTACCACCGTAATCCCGGATGCCAGTAGATGGATTCCAGAATCCCCCTAGCTGCCGACGGAGTCATCACATCATAGGTATACCGTTCTGTTTTCAGTTCCGGTCTAGTGAACAATGCATAATCTCCCCAGACTTTCAGTTTCACTCCCATTCTTCTTTTTCCATTCCTTTTCATCATCATCCATACATCCGAAGATGCAACTTCTGTAATTTCTGTTATCCGGCAAGACATACATCCTGCCCTTTCAATACACATATTGCGCCATTTAAAAAATCGTCAAAAGATTTTGAAAACTTTTTCAAAAAAAATTGCAAAAAACTGCAGCCAGTTAAACTGACTGCAGTTTTTTGCGATCTTAAAAATCAATATGTTTTACCCATGCACCCCATGTGGGGGCGCAACAATAGTCCTACCACTGGCACTTAATGGTGCTGGCATCCGCAAGTTCATCGGATGAAAACAGAAGGTAAATGTTGGACAGAATATCCGCATATTTTTTCTTATCAAAATCGGAGTTGACCTGGCGGTCCACCAGATTTCTCAGTTTATCCGAAAACTCTTCTGACAACTGGACATTTCTGACTGTTTTCACTTCACCAACAGAAGAGTCGATCAGAAGAAGATATAACGGGACTTCGTCTTTTGCCGTAAAGTCGAAATCCGACAAATCTTTTGCAAGTTTTGCATGGTACGGCGCATCCATCCATGACAGGTCACCGGCTTTTACAGTAAACAGACCGGTTCCGTTCATCTCCGTAAAACGGATTTCCAGTCTGGAATCCGGGGAAAACTGTGCAATCTCATTTTCTGTGGGATTCCTGAAAAATACACGGATCTGCACGTAATCCTTAACGATATCAACAACTACTGCTTCTGCATGGTTTGCAAATTCCGGATAGCATTTCCCTTGCTTGTAAGGAAACTCTCCGGATACTGCTTTCTCTGTCTCACTGGCATCTGCAGAAATTATTGATGTCTCATAATATTCTTCCGGAATACGCACTCCCAGCTTCTCACTGTATGGAACCTGGCATATTACATGGTCTTTGTACAGCCGGTATCCATTCTTAAGAACATATGCCACCGGAACCGGGCACTCGTAGTCATCCAGTTTGTCCCCTTCTCCTTCTGCTTTCTCCAACGTATGTTCCGGTACAGCCATGATGACATGACCGGTTTCTCCATCACTCACAAAATAGTTAAATTCTCTCAGTTCTTCCGGAAGCCCCGGATAATTATCTCTTTTTGCAAAATTTCCATAATCCCTTACGCTATCTCTCATTCTCTTGCCTTCTCCTTGAATATATCTTTTATACTTTTAGTATACCACAGGTTCGGCTACGTGTACACCTCCGCGTTTCAACTCTTACACCCTACAGGTCTCAACTCTTAATCCATGTATCCAACAGCGGCAAGCACTTCGCGATACGGTGTTTCCATGGTTTTTGTGCTGCCCCACTGCGAAAGCCTGCCGTTCAAACCTGTATTGTACGGTCTTACTGCCTCGCCTCGTACCCGCAGATCATATTGGTTCCCCGCAGAAATGCAAGCCCCTCATGGCAGGCAAGTAGATCGTGCTGGTAGTCCTCATCCTTAACCCGGTACTCATCGAACAATTCCTTGTATTTTTTCCACCCCAGAGGCCATTTCTGTATTCCGGGCATCATGGCAGACGTTCTTCCTAACGAGGACAATATGAGAAATATGCTCCTCATCCGCTCTCAAAACGGCATCTGAAGCGGCAACGTCATAGTTTAAGTTGAAGGTGCAGAAAGCGTTCTTCCCCTTAAACTTATCCAGCTCAAAGGTCGCAATATTTGCTCTGACGAAGCCTCCGTTCACGGCCAGCCAGTCGATCTTGTGCATCCGTATATGTTCTGCAACATACACTACTTCTTTTTCCATTACTTTCCATCCTATGCTTAAAAAAAAGAACATCCGGGGAACGATCCCGGAATAGCCTGTGGCTATGCACCTGCTGTCCCACAGCCTCTCCATACAATGTACGCGATGCATGGAAAAGGCATGATAAATATGAAAGGAGTATTCCTGTGCGCCGATAGTTCCCACGCCAACGCACGCTGCTGTTAATCTGGCGGTTATCGTTATTTTTGGTTCAGCGGGAAATCCCACAGGCCGCATCCGGCTGAATTTGAGAAGACCGTATGAGGCAGTTGAAAGGGATATCCGGGAGTCGGACCCGGAAACAGCTTACGCTGCGTCCTCACTATCCCTTTTCCGGGTATTGCCCGGAAGCGTAAACAAATATCGAAAGGATTTCTGCCAGCCGGTAACCCTGGCAGCTCGGTTTATGGCCTTTATATGATACATATTGCGCCATATGGGGATTCGTCAAGGGAATTTTGAAAGTTTTTGAAAAAATTTTGTTTCATGTTAAATGTGACTTTAGTTTCAACCCATGCACCGCATAGGGTACAACTATTTTCTCTCAACTACATTGAACTTCTTTGTTTTCTCAAATCGCGGCATTTCATTCTCATGGTAATCCGCGGATACATTACAGAGCATATCCCGAAGATTAATCCAGTTAATCTTAATCACAGTCATCTCGACCGCTTTTGAACCATCGGAAACCAGTATTTTCTCTCCAAATTTGATTACCGGCGTTTCCACATCTGCATCCATACGGAAAGTTAACTCTGTCCGGACCATTTTCCCTCTTGGTTCTTCCTCGTAATGCAGGCAGTTCCTTACGTTCTCAAAACAGCGACCTCCCTGCGAAAAGTGTTTTTTGCAGGTCAAACATTCCATTTCGTGTTTCCTCCTTCTTTCATAACACATATTGAGCCTTTTACGACTTCGTCAAAAAGTTTCCGGAAACCTTTTAAATATTTTTGTCATTTCATATTAAGAATGTAAACAAAACCATTCACGAAGGGAGAAAAATCATGAAAATACAAAGAAATTTCAAATGCAAGGAATGTGGCATCTTTACAGCAGCTTACGACACCAGGGACAAAAGACTTCTTAGAATATTCCCATGCAAATGCGGGAAAGTTGAGATCAGCGCAAGAGGTATGAACTCTTTTGCTATTTTCAAAGGAGACGATTTCGTTGAAAAGCTTCCGATCGAAGAAATCAAGCCAACCGTGGAATACTATCCGGAAGATTACCTTACGATTCCAGAGGAAATTTATGACCTGATGGAAAAAGCGGAAGGACTTGGGAACAAAATCAACGATACCAATAAACCTGGCGAATATTATAGCGATATTTCCGAGGAAGATGCTACATTTGAATTGTCTGGATTGTCGGATAACGGCGAAAGTTTAAAAATCTCCGCTAAAGGGAAATTCTTCGATGCATACAGTTGGCATTCAAAAAATCCCGAGGAAGTCATCAACCGCTTTAAAGAATCTTTGGAACGGTTCATCATTCTTGAAGAAAAAGTGCTGGCAGATGAGATCAATCTGGACAATGTCCGCAGCATCTGGGACAACGAAGAGTTTGAGTGGTCCAGTGGAAACAGAACACCACTCGATCTATATGACTACGAATTAACATGTTAATTTTTAAATATCCGTCTATTTTGACGGATATTTTTATTTTTCAAATTTCCTGTTGACACTTCACAATCCATATGGTATTATATGTGCATGAGATAAAAGAAGTGCCTGTCTTTTAACTCAGAGCTTTTCGAATGCGTAGCTTTGAGTTAAGCGACGGGCTTTTTTTATTTATCCGGCATAATTGATTAAAATGAAAGGAAAAGAAAACCATGTTAAAGATAATGAGTTGTAAAAATTTTAATAATGATTATAGAACATATGGCGATTTCAGCAATATGTTTACTTTCTCATGCTCAAAATCAGGAAAAACATGGGGACAGAACGATTACTATACACCTTCCCGCAGTCGATTTCGATTTTAAACCAGGCACTTAAAACCGAAATATTGCAAAGCGCAGATGGCCGCGGAGAGAAGAAATTTCTTGATGCGGCTTTTTTATTGTTGAAAAAGTCATGGACAGGTAGCTGAGATGGATTAGCGAGGGACTGAAAATCCTTACAGGGTGGATCATTACCACTCCTGTCCACTCCGCAGCGATGCGGTAAAAAACTGAATGGATAAGAGAAAACAGGCACTTCTTTTATCCGTATGCATGTGAAGTGTTGTTGGCGGCACACCTGCCTTCCAAGCAGGACGGGCGGGTTCGAGACCCGTCACATGCTCTGATCCGTAGCTCAATGGTAGAGCACCCGGCTGTTAACCGGGGCGTTGAGGGTTCGAGTCCCTCCGGATCAGCTCATGCGTTGGTAGTCCAGCGGCGAAGACAGCTGACTGTAAATCAGCCACAAAGAAACACCGGAGGTTCGAGTCCTCCCCAGCGCACTATACTTCCGAGGACAAACAGCAGAGTCACCGCCCTGTCACGGCGGAGATAGCGGGGTCAGCACCCGTCGGAAGTGTTCCTGCTCCTGTAGCACAACTGGCAGTGCATCTGATTTGTAATCAGAAGGTTTCCGGTTCGAAGCCGGACGGGAGCTTTATGGATCTGTAGTATAAAGGCTATTACACCCGGCTGTCTACCGGAAAACGAGGGTTCGATTCCCTCCTGATCCGCTCATGTGCCTGTAGCTCAGTTGGCAGAGCACGCGACTTTTAATCGCGGTGGCGTCGGGTTCAAGTCCCACCAGGCACACTAAATATTGAAAAATTCAAGGAAAGGAAGGAAAAACAATGATGACAACAGAAATGAGACAGTGTCCACAGAGAAGTATCAGTCAGCCGCAGTCATGCAGCTGGCGCAGTTGTCGTGCTCGTAAATACCGTCTCAAATTGAAAGAAATGTGGTCATTGCCTGGGAATTTCTGGGAAAATGTTGGAAATACTTAAGAAAACGGGGCATACATCTTTCGATTGAGAGGTGTGTGCCTTTATTTTTGCTGTACTGGCTCAACCGGAAAAGCAGCGGTCTTAAAACCGCCATTCCGAAAGGATATTAGGGTTCGAATCCCTGGCACAGCGCTCTCCTCCCTTATCAGGGGAACCCATATATGGCATCATAGCCAAACGGCTAAGGCGTCCGGTTGCAACCCGGAAGGTGAGGGTTCGATTCCCTCCGATGCCTCTTATGCAGACATATAAAGGTAACTGGTACCCCTCCACACTGCTAATGTGGCATGCGGCACAACCGCTGTCCGGGTTCGAACCCCGGTGTCTGCGCTATATACACCTGTCTGATGGACAGAAAGTGGTCTCCAAAACCGCCAACGAGGGTTCGATTCCTTCCGGGTGTGCTCCTTTGTTCTCTTTGCTCACGGGCACGAATCGTGTGGGCGACGCCAGACTTTTCTGTAATTTCATTTAAAAAAGGGATATCCGGGAGTCGAACCCGGAAACAGCTTACGCTGCGTCCTCACTATCCCTCCCGGGTATTACCCGGAAGCGTAAACAAATATCGAAAGAGCTTTTAAAAAACTTACACCGTGTCCTGCTTGAGCCTTTTCAAAGTAAAAGGGCATATACCCTGAGCAAATAAGCTCTAGTATATGCCTTAAATTACATATTCCGTTAAATCAGATTACCGTCAGCCTGCTCCTGATTGGAGTTATCTGCCACAGAACGAATCGTCTCTGCATTCTCTTCCGCAAAGTCAGAATCAATGCCGGAATTTGCGGTTCCATTTTCGTCCGCTTCACTCTTTGATCCACCAGAAATTGTCACCATGTCATTAATGCCGGTCAAATTAACATTGCGGTTAACCTTCGCATCGTAAGACTCAGCATTAACAATGCTTGTCAGATCAATTCCAGTCGCTTCCTTAACGCTTTCAAAGACCTTTGCCATAACAACAGGTACATTTCCGGCAACCTGATCGACACCATTGCCGCCCTCGCCGCCTCCGATGATTGTAATCTTATCAATCTGTCCAAGCGGCTCGGCAACTTTGGCTGCAATCTCCGGAAGCACTTTAATCATCATTTCCGCAACGGCAGCCTTATTGTATTTCGAATAAGCTTCCGCTTTCTTCTCCATCGCCTGTGCCTCTGCAAGACCCTTCGCCTCGATCGCTTCTGCTTCTGCCTTACCTACAGCGGCAATACCTTCCGCTTCAGCTCTCTTGACCGCAAGGATACCTTCCGCTTCTTTCTTCTTCGCTTCCTTGTCTGCCTCTGCCTTAATCTGCTGGATTTCTGCTTCTTTCTCCTGCTGATATTTTTCTGCATCGGCCTGACGGGATTTTTCAATCAGATTTGCTTCTGCAGCCTGCTGTCTGCTGTACTTATCTGCATCCGCCTGCTTCTTTACCGTCGCATTAAGTGTCTGTTCTGCAACCTGTGCTTCCTTTTCTCGAAGTTCAACAGTTCTTTCCTGCTCCGCAATATCTGCATTAACCTTTGATGTTTCAATCGCCTTACGCTGTTCCTGTTCCTGGATCTTGTATGCAGCATCCGCAATCGCCTTCTTTGTGTCAGAAAGCTGTTGCAACTCTGCCTTCTTGATTGCAAGGTCGTTCTGCTTCTCAGCAATTTCCGTGTCAGCGGCAACTTTTGCATCATTTGCTTCTCTTGCTGCCTTCGCTTGCGCAATTGCAACGTCTTTGTCTGCCTCTGCCTTTGCAATACTTGCACTCTTCTGAATGGCAGCCATGTTGTCCATACCAAGGGCATTGATCAGATCCTGCTCGTCCTCAATACGCTGGATATTGCAGGACTCGATCCATACACCAAGGGCATTCATGTCCGGCTGTGCCTTACTCTGGACCTCATCACCAAAGGATTTACGATCCTGGCACAAAGCGCGTAAAGTCTGCGTACCAACGATTTCGCGCATATTTCCCTGTAAGGAATCCTGTAATGCCTCGATAATGTTGGATTCTTTCATATTAAGGAAATTCCGCATTGCCGCACGCGCCATATCTTCTGTAATCTTGATTGTTACGGCCTCTGTATGAGTTGAATATTCCTTATCCCCATCTTTTGTATTGCTTCCGTCAGTAATCTCATCAACGATTGTTCTGGTATAGGTTTTCTCTTTGCCTACATCCTGCATGGAAATCAGACGGATTTTTGCAATCGCATCAATATCAACACCAATGAAGTCTTTCGTTGGAACATAACCTCCGGTTTTAATATCAATACCGATCTGCTTCAACAGAAGTTCGTCTTTTCTTTCCAGAAAAGGAATCTTAATTCCCGCCCGGCCAATTAACACCTTTGGCACTTTCTTAAGTCCGGAAATGATGTACGCCTTGTCTGCTGGCGCTTTGACATACCCACTGGCAAGTATGCAGATAAGGATCACAACAACAGCAACAACCGCAATAATAATAGGATCTAATGGTAAACCACTCATATATTTTCCCTCACATTCTTTATGAAATTTTTAAATTGCTATATACGTATATTTTTTAAAAATTAACACTCAATAAGCACCACTGCTCCTTTCAAAGCACAAACACTGACTATTGTGCTTCCAAAATTTTATTATTTCGTCTTCATTACGTATATTGCGCCATCTGTATAAACGTCAAAATTTTTTACATATTTTTGAAAATTTTTTTAAAATAAAAAAAGAACCTCATCCAAAGGCTCTTTTCTTACGATAAAACTTACAAGAATGCTCGTATATTCAATATACGAGATGAATTGTGCGAAGCCACACACTCTACGCAACAAATACAAGCCCCTCGTTGTGTCTTATGATCCGGCATTTCTTTGCCGGGTAGTTTGTTTTCTTATCACCATACACACGAAGATACTGACCGTTTGACAACTGCCCGGACAATACATGGTATTCACCCATGTATTCGAACAGGGCACCAGGCATCAGACGGTCCGGATTGTTGTAACGTCTTGTGCTCTTCTCAACGGTCAGCTGCGACCGCATCCGGTCTGCCTCTTTCCGGCCATGACATTTAACCTGTTCTTCATACCAGCCGGAAAGTGACGGGCACTTTTGTTCAAACCGCGGTCTGCGGTTCTTTGCAATGATCTTTCCATTGAGTCTGTATGTCCTCTCCCTCTGGTTATTGATAATTGCACGGTCATGTCTCCGGAACTGTACGATTTTATGTACATAGGTAAACCCCGGGGCTGCCGCCGGTATCAAACCGGCACCAAGGCAGGCAATGCAGAAAGCATCTGCTTCGTGCATTTGGTTATCCTTTGTCTTTTCATAGCCAAGGGACTGTCTTGCCATGGAAGTATCCCTGCCTGTGCAGGCATTCAGGTGTTCCGTGTCGACATGTTCTGAAAGGCTGCTCCAAATATACGGGATTGCCTGGTTTAACACACTTAAGGCACCGTACTTTTTCAGGATACCGGCTTTCAGTTTCTCAAGCCGTGCTTTTGCATCAGGACTGGTATGTACCTTTCCGTGACAGCATTCACACAGCCCGGCGATGTTCTTTAAGGTATTGGAGCCGCCCTGTGACCGTGGCACGATATGATGGAAATGTCCGATATCGTTTCCACACAGAAGACATTTGCCGTGCTGCTGGTCATAAACTGCAGCATTGACATCCCCGTAGCCTTTCAGCGGTCCGTTCTGGAAATCAATGCCGGAAGTTTCCGGATCATCCATTAATGCAAATGCAAAACGGTTGACTTCCAATGTCACATCCGTGACCGGAAGAAACTTCTGGATTTTTTTAATCACGTTAACATGGGTTTTCACAAGCTGTCCTGCGCTCGGGGTGAGCCATCCGGCTTCCCTTACCCGGTTGCAGAACCGTGCCTGTGTATTCCGGATAATCCTGCATGTGACGAACTTATCTGCAGCGTACTGTGGAAGTTTCCGCATGACCATGCCGGCTTTCAGCATGGTGCCAAAACGTCTGGCAAGCCGTTGGCGTGCCTTGCGTTCGCCATTGCGTGACGCCCGGCGGTGTGCCCGGCGCTCATCGACCAGCTTTTTGATGTCCTTGTTGCGGGTTTCCACAACTGCCGAGAATACAGGTTCCGCATTTTCGTTGACCACGCTTACGCCGATGTTGGTGCGTCCCGGGTCAATGCCTGCCATAAGTGGCTGCAGAACCGGCTCATTCTCATAAAGCAGCTGTATGGTGTAAGGAATGCGGCAGGCAATCCTTGCCTTACCAGCATCAAGCAGCTTTTTGATATATCTTTTCCTTTTTGTCGGCATCTGCGGTTTCCCGTCCCTGCCAAGCACATATATGTAGTCTGTATCCGGCATGTGATGCCCTCCTTTTTGTTTCATTAAATGTTGCGTGCAGTACCGCCGTCCAGCGTATCGGACAGCACCGGTTGTAAACCTGTGCACACCTTGTCGTACTGTTTCCCTAAGCTGGGTGGACACTCTGCATTGTGCCGGACTGGGAAAATCCGGCAGTGCCTGCCTTGTGACACGTATCCATCCATGCTTCTGCTCAACCACCAGTCAGACTGGATGATTCAGCAGCTCCGAAGAACCGCTTCCTCATGCTCGGTTATTCAATTGCCGAGTTTGGTTGACTTTTCCCTGTCATGATCTCTTCGTAAAAATAATTTTGATTAAGTAACAGCTTTTTGCTTTTCTCAATATATGTAAGGATATCCTCCAATGAATAACCACATTCCATCAACTGGAATCCAAACGAATCCATTCCCCATCCTTCACCAGCTTTGATGATTGCATTAATTACAGAAGCAGAAACACCACGCTTCAGCAAAAAGTAATAATAATCTAAAGTGCATAACATCTGATTGCCACGCAATACAGCCAGCTGTTCTTCTGTAAATCCTTCTTTTTCTGCTTTTTCCAGTAATTTAATCTGTCCTTTTCTCAATTATGGTTAATCCTTTCTTTTGCAATTTTGAAATAGTTTTCTTCAAGTTCTATACCAATAAATTTACGGTTTAGAAGTTTGCATGCTACACCAACCGTTCCAGATCCCATACAATTATCCAGGACAATATCACCTTCATTGGAAAATGTTTTGACAAGTGTCTCACATAAAAGCAATGGTTTTTGGGTTGGATGCAAATTTGAAGTCAGACAATCTCTTTGGAATTTCCAAACTTGCGTAGGGTAACGCCACCCAGTATCATTATACTCAATTACTTTTTTTTCATTTTCATCTGTAAGTTTTCCGAGTTTACCATTTTTTACCCTGTTTTTCCTTAGTTTCCCTTCATGCTTAACCATTTGAGGATTATATGTACATTGTTTTTTATAAAATACAGATATTGTCTCTACAGTTTTCCCAACTCTCCGTTTAACCTGATTAATATTTGTTAACCGCTCTTTTTCCCAGTAAATATCATACTTGTAATCGCTGATATTGCTTACCCTTAATAAAGAAGAAAATGGCTCCTGTCCAAACAATACGATTGCAGCATTATCTTTTGCAATACGACTATATTGATCCCACATTGGTTTAAATGGTATTACGATATCCCATTTGCACTTAGTTGTCCCATATGGCAGATCACATAAAATCATATCTATTGATTTATCAGGAATAGATTTCATTAATTCCAGACAATTTCCATTCCACAATTCATAACTGTATTTTTCCAACATATTTAAACCTCTGTGTATCCGTATTTGACGATAAGAAACTGCCCCGGCATGAGGCAACTTTGCGGATCTGATTACTTTTGGAACTTCTTGATCAGCTCGTTAATATCCCCGGTATACAGCTTCGGCTTTCCATCCGGATCAAGTTCCTGGACCATGCTCTGTCCAATACTGATGGCATACATTCCGGATCCGGAACAGCTTTTGTACGACTGCATCCACACCGTCTTATCTTTGATATTAACAAACTCCGTAATCACCGTCGGATCTTCATCGTTGTTATCGACCTTCTGCTCGGAAATTGGAAGAAACGTAACATCCCCGCTTAATTTATATGATTCATCAGACAATAATGTCCCTTTCGCAATATCCGGCATCCGGCATCCGCCGATGAATAATCCGCTGCAGAAAATACATCCAATGACTGCAAACATCCCAATTCTTTTCCTCATCTGTTTTCTCCTCCTGTTTCTGATATTTTCCCGATTTTTTCCCGCATTACCCGATATTTCTCCGCAAACGACATATATCGTTTAATAAGATTTTCCCACGGCACATCCACGCAATGGCGATCCCTGTGTGCTTCCCATTTTCCTTTATCCAAGGCCATTACTTCTTTAATCGTACAAAAACCACGGATTTTCTGTGACCCGCTTTCGAGAAGCGCAATCTCTTCTCCTACATGGGAAGTCCTGCATCCGCGGATCTCCAGAGTCTTTTTTCCGGACATGATTAAATCCAGCCACTTTTTCTTAATGATAAGACCATACATTACGTTTCACCTATTTCCGGTTCCTTAACCTCAATCTGCTTGAATACAGCTTCGCCATCTTCAATGTAAATCAAGGTAGGATCGTAAAATTCTTCATATCTCGTGTAGCCAATGAATCCAAAGGTACAGATATGTGGTGCCAGCCAGTCAATGAACTTTTTGATTTCGGAATCTTGATTTATTAAGTTAGCCCTGATATTGACTTTCCATGTATTCGAAATATTATCGAATTTCATTTTGCTGCAGGTTTTTCCACCAAAATAATAACTGTCACAGCATGCAATACCGAACCATCTGTCACATTTAAAAAAATCGTGATCCGGTAATTCTGTTGGCATTTCTGTGCCTTCAATAAGGTATTGCAGAATATTCACTATTTTCTCCGGTGTATTTTCAAACATATCAAAACATACGTTAATTTCCGTGTAATTTCCCATTGTAAGTTACTCCTTTTCCGACAGCCGGGATGCCGGCTACCATATCGTTACAGCTTTTCTCTTTCCTGCCTTTTCTCCTGCCGGATGGTATTCTCTATCCTGTTTCGACCGCTCAAAACTTTCATGCACGCTTAAGGAGTTTCCTTTGCCATACGCAAATGTATTCCCCGCACCCGTCTGGCGTTTCTGCATGGCTGCACTCGGCCGCCAAACAGCCTGTACTGTTCTGGCAGTTTGTGGAAATGTTTCCGCAGTATCAGTTGATTTGGATGATAAGCCATGGGGTTCCCCAAAAAGACGGGTATGCTGGTATTCCTTAAACTCTTCTTCCGTAAGTACGGATTTTATAAGTACCCGGTAGATAAAAGGATGTTCCGATTTAACTTCAATTTTCCCGTTTAAAACGAGTTCCCCAAGTATGCGTTTCATTCGTGCAGGATAACTTTTCATCTCTTCGCTTAATTTTTTATATGATATTTTCTTCCAGCTGATATTTTCTCCAGTCCCGGCGCTTTTCAGGTTGTGTTCAAGTACGTATACCATTGCTTCATAATCTTTTATTGTTTCCATCATATATCCCTCCTACGGACGAATATGGAATCCGAACGAAAAACGTTCATTGATCTCTTTTCGGATCATGTCCATTACTTTCGGGTCATTTGTGTAGAACATTGGAATCCCGGTACCATCCGGTTTGCATTCAATTCCTTTTTTTCGGATCTTTTCTATAATCTTTTCCTTTTCACTTGCCGGAGGGATATATGATGGCACCTCCGGTGTTTCTGATGCTTTCTTTGGCATATTATATCTCCTTGCTTTATATTTTATATTCTTTTCTGTCACCATCTTTTGTGGTACCAGACAATATTTCAACCCATACATCCCATAAGGGATGCAACTATATCTATGCAGGCAGCGACGATTCAGTATAATATTTCAACCCTGCACCCTTGCGGGGTGCAACTATAACAGTAGCTTAAAGCTATTCACTAACTTTGTTTGCCTAGTATATCAGTTTTGTTCCGCATTTCGGACAATGATTTGGACGCTGCTCACGGTAATCGTCGATCGTTGCAACCTCATATCCGCAGAATGGACATTCAATATAATCATCCGCATCGTGCCCCTGGTAATGGACATCCATTCCATACATAAACCTCTGCTTTAGTTTTTCAACGGATTCTTTTGCTTCCTGCAAAACATCTGCAGAATTCTCGAGCAATTCCACGGCGCCCTCGACTTCCCGCCCTGTTGATTCTTTTTCGTATGCATCAGCATATGCCCGAAGTTTCCGGATCAACTCGTCCATCTTTTCCCCTCCATATTGTTTTTTCTGTAATTTCATTTAAAAAAGGGATATCCGGGAGTCGGACCCGGAACAGCTTACGCTGCGTCCTCACTATCCCTTCCGGGTATTACCCGGAAGGGTAAACAAATATCGAAAGGATTTCTGCCAGCCGGTAACCCTGACAGCCCGGTTTATGACCTTTACAATACACATATTGCGCCATCTTAAAAATCGTCAAAATTTTTTTAAAAAAATATTGTATTTATTTTTATACATAGTATCAACCTTTTATTTTTAATATAATATTATTATCCCAATTCTTCTATTTTTTCGAACGGGACACAACATTTAATTTCTCTGGATGAAGTGTCCTTTAGTTTTAATACAACACTCATGATTGTATTTGGATTAAAATAAATTTTTTCCCCATATTTTATAAGGTCTACGTTACGATCTACAAGCGTTTTTAATATAGTAATATATACACTTGCCTCTTCTGCTCCCATTCCTATATAAGGAATTTTTTTATCAACAGCCACTCCTCTGGTTTTTAATTTATCTTTTAAATTACCAAGAAATTTTATCTGCGCATCGCTTGCTGTTTTTTTTGAACTAAAAACAGCAATATTAACTGTAATCGCCCCATTTTCGAGCATTTCTTCTTCCAAAGGCTTTTGTTCCTTTAATTTCTCTTCGTCTTTTTTCTTTTTTTCTACCAAAGCAAAGATTTTTGACTGGAATTCTCCAAACTCACTACGTCCCTGCTCTTTTGCCCTCAGTTCCTTTTCGAGTGTCTCCTTAAACATTTTCTTTTTCTTATCAATTGTTTTATCCTGCATTCTTGGTGTAATAAGCATCATTTTCCCCTCTGCCTTCATCTTCGAAATACGAGAGGCAAGATCAATTAGTCTGGATGCTTGAAGTTTGTTAATATCGCCTTTGTAAAACCCGTCATACTCATGCATTAGACGTCCAATTTGATTTTCAGTCGCTTTTATTTTCCCCCATTCATCTTGTAATGCCACGTCCCAGGAATATTTCATATAATCTGGAGATATCATACAAAAATCATGAACAAATGAAATTGCATCCTGCATTTTCATTTCACCGATATAATATTTCCCGACACTAGCAGTAAGATCAAACGTAACTGTTGTATTTCCCATAACATCTGGATCAGCAAGGTAAATATAGTCATTCCATGTAGGTTTGATACAATAACGATGTTCCGTATCCGGCATAAGTGAGTAGTCCATTCCAAGGAAATCATAATCATTTTGGAATTCATCCATTTTCTTTGAATTATATTTATCTACTGCATGCGCAAGGTCGCTTAAATCTGCATGTGGTTTTTTCCGCGCAGAAGATATAATTTCTTCCTGCTCCTGCACAAAGCGATTAACCTGCTCCAACCGATATTCATACGCCTTTGTAAGTTCTGCAAATCGTCCTGCAATTTCATCGCTAATCTCAAGCGGATCAATCTCACCTTCAAGCATTCGAGACTGTTTCTTTCCAAGAAGTTTTGCATCTATACCAAAAAGAGTAAGAGCTGTACACAGATTTCTTGTCCCGCTGCCATCATCTGGAAGAATATCAATGCATAAACAGTTTTCCTTACCTTCATAGAGCCGGGTTCCTCTTCCGATGATCTGCTGATACAAAGACGCGTTGCACGTCGGCCGGAAGTTGATAATGGTATCCGCAATAGGAAGATCTGTACCTTCTGTTAAAACCATGCAGTTAATAATGGCGCGGACACTCCCGTTCATAAAACCATCAAGCATATTTTTTCTATCTTCTTCCTGTGTTTTCCCTGATAAAACAGCAACACTGCCACGTTCTTTTTCCGGGAGCAGTTTGTCAACTACTGCCTTCAGGAAATTACAGGTTCTGACAGTAGTACAATAAATAAGAATATGCCGATTCTCCTGGAGACAGTCTGTAAGAACTTTTGCAACACTTATTACAGCTTCTTCCGTAATACAACCGTCCAAATCGGATACATTAAAATCCCCCATAGATTTTTTTACGCCTTTCAGGGAATATTTTGCACGGACCTCCCGGCAGTGCACCGGACTTAAATATTTATTTTTAATCCCCCAACGAAGATCCTTTGCATAAATAATCTCGTTAAAAACGTCATCTAACCGTACGTTGTCGCCACGCTTCGGAGTTGCCGTGACACCGATCACACGCTTAGCGCCGGAAAAGTAATTTAAGATCTTCTTATAGGATGGCGCGGCAGCGTGGTGCGCCTCATCAATGATGATCGTGTGGAAATCGTCCGGCTTATACTGCTTAAGACGGGAGTCATGGCTGAGTGTCTGAACACTCGCAGATACTACCTCTTCCCCATTGGAATGGTTTTCTGCCTTTTCTACGCCAAAACTACAGTCGAAATACCGTCTCGGCTGGTTGACCAGTTCATCCCTGTGTGAAAGAATAAGCACCCTTCCGTATCTCTTAAAGTGGGAGAAGATCCATGTCTTCCCAAGCCCTGTTGCAAGAGCAATCAGGAATCTTCCTTCTTTTAAGCTATCTACCTTATCAATGCATTCCTGCTGGTATGGTCTTGATTTTTTCTCTGCTATCTTCTTATTCTGATTCATTTTTTAATCTCCCTGTATTTTGTCATGTTTATGTAGTTTTTGCGCCGCTTCGTGCGGTCTTGTAAAAGAAGCATCCGGGAATCGGACCCGGAAGCAGCATGTGCTGCTATCCTCCTGCTCCTTTCCGGGTTTTTCCCGGAAGCGTAAACATTTTTCGAAAGGATTTCTGCCAGCCGGTAACCCTGGCAGCCCGGTTTATGACCTTTACATGATACATATTGCGCCATCTGGTAAATTGTCAAAGGAATTTAGAAAGTTTTTTAAAAATATTTTTGCAACCGTATACTGGAAAACCTCATATTTTAATTTTTGAGATAAGCTGTACACATCGTCCGCTTGCAGGCAGAAAAAGAAGGAACGGTTTCCCATTCCCCCTTAAGTGATTTGTTGCTATCTTCTCTTATCCACAACTTCCTTCGGGACATCCCAGATTTTTTCGCTGATTTCCTTCTCGATTTCATAGTTTCAAGATAAATAGGCGAGGATTCTCGGTAATTCAATTACCGAGAGGAATCGCCCAGTGGAGTCCTTTTGTAACTATACCGGTAGCCATCGCCGTACTGCTTAAGCTTGCAGTTTTTGTAATTAACGGTTATGCGTTCACCTTCTGTTGTTTTTATATCAAAGTATCCACTTGCTCTTGTTGATACGCGACCGGTATGTTTTCCTTTATATTTTCCTTTGGGTACATCTGCCGTTACGATATCTCCGTTCTGGAAACCGAAGATACGTTTTGGCGTTTTCCCCAGCTTTTGTATGATGATTCCGCATTTATTGATCTTCCCACGGAAATGGGTGCCTCTTCCCATCGCTTCTGCATACAGGAAGTAGCCGTTTGTAAGGTCTTTAAATCCTTTTTTTGGTACGGTACCGACACACAACGCATCATAATGGTGGTCTTTCGGAAGGTTTAACTTTGTACGGTTGTATTTCGTCTTCCCGCCTGTGGAACACTCCACGTCATCAAAGATTGCAAACAGCCCATTCTCTTCATACCGGCGCAGGATGCCAGCCCATGCACTGTAGCGGTTACTGTTCTTCTGCACCTTGCCATTCATGACAGCCTTGATGCCTTTTAACCTCGCCTTGTCAAGCTTCGTTTTCTTAGGCTTTACATTGATGGACTCCAGCCATTCTTCCAGCTTCATGGAACCTTTTTCCTGATTACAGGTATGGCAGGAAAGGGTGGCATTTTTTACACTGTCACTTCCTCCTCTGGAACGTGGGATGACATGCTCCCACTCCATGATGCTGTCATTGGATTCCCCGCCGCAGTACTGGCAGGTATGGGCGTACTTTTCCAGAAGGTATTCACGGATCTCTGTACCCGCAAGGGTTCCCTGCTGGTACTGGACACCTTCGATATCCGGGTTATCCATCAGCTGGGAATCAAACCTTACTGCCTCGAAAGAACAGTCTGTGATGTTAAAGAGCTGCTTTAACCTTATGACCCATGAGATGACGTTATCACCGATGGAACGCTGGGATGGTGGAAGCCATCCGTCAGGACGGGAACTGTCATACTGCGGTTTCTTCCCTTCCGGGAGCTGTTTGTTTCCCCACTTCGGCCTGCGATAGCGGGTCTCCCGGTTCCTGCGGTTCCTCCTGCACTGGCTTCTTGTCTGCAGGTTCTTTTTTACCTGATCCCCGCGGTGCTCAATCTGCTGAAAGAATACCACGGCGTTGTCCTCATTCCTTACTACGGCAATCCCTGTATACTTTGCACCCGGGTCGATCTTGACCCGGTAGGTACCTTCCGGTTTGATTTCCCTTGTGTCTTTATCCTTTAAGATGATCACAAACGGAAAGGTTTTGTATACGCATGCCCGCTTCTTTTCCAACAGAATGCGTGCCCTCCGCTCAGTGCAGACACCAAGGGGACGCTTTCTTTTATCAAGTGTTATGACCATAGTTACTGTCTCCTTAAAAATCCAGTTACGGACTTGTACTGCGGCTGGCACCACGATGGTGCTGTGGTAGCCAGCTGCTTCTTCTCGTTAATGTTGAGAATGGGTTACGCGGGCAGCGCACTGTCCGGTGTCTCGGACCTGACGACTTAGCAACCGCCCATCGGCTTTCATGCTGAAGAAGCACATACCGCCGCCTCCATCCTAACGTAGTCCCGAAGGACTGAAACTGCTCAACCATCTATCGGACAGCTTCGCATGCTCTCGCATGCTCGGCTATTCAATAGCCGAGTAGTTGACTTCTCCTTTTAAATATGTTTTGTTTACACCCTTAATATGCAATAAAAAAAGAAGAGCCCGAAGACTCTCCTTAATGTTATCTGCAGGTGTCAGGCTTTAAACCGCAGGTTACTGTGTACCTCAAAACTGGTACCTCGCAGATCTTTCTGCAGTCTGTCCTTGATTTTCCAACCAACCTGTTTCATATCCGGCAGCTCGTATGCGGTCTTTCCCCGCACAAGCCGGTACACCGGTTCCCCAAGTTTAAACGCAGATGTCGTATGCTGGGAACACCAGAGATCAACTTCCTCATCGTTTTCAAGGAAAAGATCAAGAATGACATAAGGAAACTCCGGATGTTCTTTGATATCTTTTACCAGCTGGTCGTAAGATATAAGTTCATGCATGTTAATACACCTCCCCGTATCCGACGACTTCCGCCCATGTTGTCTTATGGTTGGAGCCTTCCTGAGCGTAAAGGATGCCGCCGTCCGGCTTCCGGAAAACTTCTTCGTAGCCGTCCATGGAGGCGCGTTCCGCAGACTGGTAGGTTGCCTCGGCTGTGACCGCGCCGGCAAGCTGCGGATACTTTGCCAGAATTTCCGGGAGGTCTTCCGTCTTTGCGTATGCGATCTTTCCCCAGTCATCCCCGCTTCCTTCCGGAAGGAAAATAGCGGTCTCATCTGCATTATCAAGCAGTCCACGATTGTTGTAGTATTCTTTTTTTGCAACAATCGTCTGGTTTTTTGAATCGTGATGGAGGCTGTCCCAGCCAGGGAAAACATTGGAAAACAGGGCGCTCCGGATAGGAATCTGCTTATTTCTTTCCCATTCTTTTTCAACTCTGTTCCATTCCTTCTTACAGTTTTCGATGAAATCTGCCTCAAAAGCCGCATCAGGCGTGACCTCTTCTTTTGTCGTAAGCGGTACAAGGTACGTCTTTGCAACATACTCCTGCAATTTACTTCGGAAAGAAGTTTTGCACATAAAATCGCGCTGTCCGATATCCGTGTAACCTGCAATCTGCTGCATTTTTTCGCACACTTTTCTTTCAATATCGTACCAACGATTGCTCTTCAAAAACTGGTAATTCCCCGCAAGCACTTCCATCCAGAATTCCTTGCATTTTTCTGCAAAATCGGTAATTTTGGAATCCATCGGATTGTACTCAAACCGCTCGTAGTAAAGCGGGCACGAACCGGAATCCGCACAGGTAACAAAAATCTGTCCGGTCGTTCTCTTAAAATTAATACTTCTCACTTTGTAATAGCTCATGGTAATATCTCCTTTCGATGATGTTTTGTCTACATCAGGAATATGAAACAAAAAAAGAGCCTGCACCGCTGCAAGCCCTTCTTCGTTGTTGTTAAATGAGTTCTTTTGCCTTGAGATCTTCGATCATGTCATGGATTGCTGCATTGATCGCTTTGCGCTCTTCTCCACGCGGCATCGCATAAACAGGATTAAGGTTTTTATCCATGCCTACACAGCTTTCTGAGTGCCCGGATAAGTAATCGCTCTTGGCGCCCTTGGCTTTCAGCATATCGGTCAGGTAGCATGCACCAGCGCGGGCAAACATCTCAACGGTGGATGACCAGTATCCAAACTTGTCTTTGGCAGTGCAGTCATCCATCTTTTTGGATTCCTTGTAGTATTCCGATAACATCTGCATGTCATTATAGGAAGCAGTCACAGCCCTTTCGTATCTGTACCAGGTCCAGAACAGATCTTTTCTGGATTCCTTATTGATCACACGCCCAGTCACTTCTTTTTTGTAGGAAGAAAGTGCCTCGATTGCAGCTGTTGCCGTTCCATCAATGGATATAAGATGCTCCTCTTTATCTGCGAAGATATTCCTTACCAGTTCCGCTCTCTTTTTGACCTGCGCATCTGTAAGACCGTCTGCCGGGAAAACAGAATCGATACATTTCTGAAGAAGTTTTTCTGTATTCCCGATTTTCTTTGCCTTCTCAGCTTCGATCTCTTCTTTTGTCGCCTTGCGGTACTGCATGGTAGAAATCACATTTCGCACGCTCTCCGGGATTTTATCTTTCTCAAATGATTCTGTCATCATCTTAGTTAATCCCAGTTTTTTCGCTACAATGTCATCAAGCGCATGAAACATTTCATGACCGAGTGACCCGGCCCCTTTCATCTTCGTAATATTAATTACCTCACGAAGCGGCTCGTAATGTGCAACTGCGGAACCCTGTCCTCTTGCACCGAAAGCGATCGCAAGACGGCCTCCAAAAGACACAGAAGATAACGGGATGCCAAGGACATCTGCAAAGTCACAGAATGCTTCATATGCCATGTTCAGGCTTGACTGAGCATCATTTTCCGTCATCCAGTTTCCGAACTCTCCGCCACGGATATTGAAATCTTTAAGGAAATCTTCTCCTACGATATCCCGTCCATTCCGGACATCAGAAAGGCCAATACGCTCAATTCGTTTAAGCTGCTTTGGAGTTGCGGAAGCCTTACGCGGTTTCTTTGCTCTAAGCTGCTTTGCGTATTCCTGACACTTACAAAGAGCCTCCTCATAACTTGGAATATTCTTTTCAATCACGGAATACCCTTTGGAAACGATGTAAGTGTCTTTGATACATCCAACTCGGCTGCGGCTGTAAAAACCATCCGGGGAATATTTTTCAATCTTCCATCCGGCAGGTATCTTATCTTCTTTCTTCACAGCAAACTGTTCTTTTTCTGCACAGTATGCGTAGTTAGTAGAGAAAGTCTGATGACCACAGCGGATCGCACGCAAAAGCTTTGTCTGGAACAATCCGGTATATTCCGGTTTGGTAGAGATTCTGTACCGTGCGCTACGCTCCGGATCAACAATCTGATTGTAAACAACCTGCTGTTTCTCCATAAACTCTTCTTCAGAAGAAACACCCGACATGGTATCCCTGATCATGGTCACGAATTTGACGTAACACTCCATCCGGTATTTCACCTTCTCTGGATCGTCCTGCTCGAAATACGAAACATATGGCTTTGCTGGAATTGCATTGCGCACCTCTTTGATCGCGTAAGCGACTACCTTCGGAACGCCAGCTTCGACCATCTGCTCATAATCCGGTTTCTTCCAGATATTGTCTTTCTTTACGAATTTTGCTTTCTCAGCATCATTCATATCCAAAAGATCCTCAAGATTGATGCCTCCAGCTGACCAGAGTTCCTTTCTCGCGCCTCCGATATGTTCTCCAAAATCTCTGGAAACCTTAAGTGCCGATGTTCCGGATACCTCCGGTGTATTGAATAAACTCATCTGTCCTTCCATAATAAATTATCTCCTTTCAATGATGTATTTGTTTACATCAGAAATATGAGATGAAAAAAAAGCTCCGTCCTGGAAGATTTGAGGATATGGTAGATGTCCGTGAGGACTACAACGACATCGACGAATACCTCTGATGCAGCCAAGGCATTCAATGTATACAAAAAGCAGTTTCTTTCCCAGAATTTCTGGGAACGAGAAACTGCTTGCTATTTTTGTGTTAACCAGTTTTGATCAATCAAAGTACATCCTTACACAATTCTTCCTCTTTTTTCAACCACCGGGGCATACGCCTTGGATGAATACTGTCCATACGACATGCCTCGCGCACGCGCCTCATGATTAACCTCATTAAGTTTCTCATTCGTCTTTTTCTTTCTTCTTACCGAAGTATCACTTGTTTTCATATGTTATCCCAATCCTTTGTATATTTTAATGGGGAGAATCTTAAAGACGCTCCCCTCTTTAACCTTAATATGGAATACTGGTTTGATATGGAAATATCAGCAGACAGAAACAATAATTGTTCGACTTTTATCTGTACTGACGGACCATACTTCTTTTTCCATGATTCTCATTTTTTCTTCCTTCGAAATCTTCTTTTCTCTTAAAAATCCGGCTCTTTTTCTCATTTCATACACCAGTAAAAGCCCTCTTGGAGCATATACATATTCTTCTTTTTCATCCAAAATTTCAAGATTCGTTCTTCCTCTTTCTGCCAACTTACAAATTTCCGAAACGAGCATGACATTACCTCCCTTCTTATGTGTACCTTACAATTTGATAACTCCAAAAGGTATATCATGAAACTGCTTTAAAACCGCCAACTTTCGTTTCTCATCCGAATCAAAACTTGGAGTCGGTGGAAACTGAATTTCTCCGTTCTTCTTATATTTTCCATTTTCATCACACTCGCAGAGAATATGCACCAAATATCTGCTCTCAACAATAATATCCGCGAATAAACGGCCTTCCCGAAATTCAATTCCTGCTACATAGCCAATCCCCTTCAAAGGATAGCCAAGACCTTTAATCTGACACGATTTAACCATTTCATCTGGAATTTCCATATACTCCGGCTGATTCATATCGGTGCTGGTGACAAATTCCTTGTCAGTGTTATATGTAAATTCCAAACCCTTACACGACCATTTAAACCATGATACACTCAATAATTTCAGACTTTTCCCCTTATACTCGAATGTTTCTCCAAACTTACACGGTAATGGAATTCTCATATACAATACCTCCAAATGATCCTTTAGCAAAAAATATCCAGATAATCCAATCATTCACAAATTTTTTTGTTTTGAGTTATAAAATTGTGGCGAAAACCACAGGTTTTCCTGTGGGAATTAGTGAGTTTTCCTTAAATTGCTATATTCACAGATGCGTAAAATACGCTCTGATTCTTGAACGGTTCGGGTAACCCCTGCCCCACATATCCCAGTAATTTTCTCCCGCTTTCCTTGCACATGCAATGCTTGAAACATGAGATTTTCTGTCCATCTTACGCTTCTTGGAATACGAAAACAGGACTTTCTCTCCGTTTCCATACCGGTATAGATTTTCCCGCTGTTTCTTTATTTTCCTCCCTTTCCCTCTCATCCTCTTTTTACACATACGAATTTTCCTTTCGAACGAATGCCTATTTATGTTTTTCTAATACAAATATTGCGCCATTTGGGGAATCGTCAAAGGGATTCGGGGAAAATTTATAAAAAAAGAGAGGGAAAATTTTCCTCTCTCTCATGCGAAATTTGGATAGCCTAGAAGAACATAAGGCACAGTGGAAGCACAAAGATTGCATATAGGACCACCGTCGCAGCCATGATCGATATACATTTTGCCTTGAAAATTTTAACGTCATGAAGGAATGCGCCTGATGATGGGTACAGCTTCTTAACCTGGCCCGTAAATATTGACGATTCCTCTCCAGGTGCGGCAATATCAGCGAATAAATTCCATTTAGTAATTCTTGAATATTCACTACTCTCAAATGACCACCCCCATATGCCAAACAAGCGTGGAAGACCGCATGAAAAATCGTGAGGATGTTTTGTTTCTCTCAGAAAACATTTCTTTTCTTCCGGGTATCCGAAAAAAGTGGTTGAATATCACTAATTCGGATACCTTTTCTTATGTCTGTTTGGTCGCAAAAAGTGGTTGAAAAGTATGGGCGATTGTAGCAAATATACCCGATAAAAATTGTAATTAAAAAGAGCCGCTTGTTATGACGGCTCTGGTTGAAAAATCTGAAATATTTACTGTGTCTAAAAATCATCATCCTGGTTGAAATCATCATCTGGTTCTGGAAACGGCTCATAGTCATCCTCGTCATCGTCGTCCTCATATTCTTTCGCACTGTCAAAGCGGAATACAGGCTGATCTTCGGGAATGATAGGACCGACTTCAACAAGTCCATTTTCAAGTATTGCTCTAAGATTTGCGTTTCTGTACAGTGTCCTTGCTCTCAACACTTCAAAAGAATATCCTCTGCCACGCAGATTGTTTTCACGGATAAGTCTGTTCATACATTCTGTATATCCATTTGATATAGCAATCGGGCAGTCCCAATAGGCAAATATCTGCTCATAAAAATTATGAACCGTACCTGAAAGTTCTCTGAATTTATCGTATAGTTTATCTTCAGGAATGGACTTTTCCCATTCTTCAAAAGCTTTCTGGGCGTTATCCTTTGAGGATGGATTTTTATCATAAATATTGAAAAAATCTTCCTTAAGATCAAATGCTATGGCAAGTGGCTCTGTGTCCGGGTTGTTCCTTGCTGCTTTTATCTTTGCCGCTTCTTCCGGATCAAGGTCATCAAGCCTGGTCTTGAGTGTATATGCAAGTCCCCGCTTAGTCTTAATGCGGTCTTTTTTAGTCATATCCTTCTGTATTTCACGCCTTACCGCATCAACAGCCTCATTTGCCTTCATAACTACGTGAAAGTGATCAATAGCCCACCTTGCATTAGGCATTGCATCCCCGATACTCTTCTCAAAAGGCCTGTACATGTCAGAGCACACCCACTTTACTTTTTCCCTGTCACGCAGTTCCATGAAATATTCTGTTAGGGATTTTTGATTTCTTCCCTGAAGGATATCATACAGTGTACGATGTTCTATGTCCGTAATGACTGTCAGCTCACCAAGTTTTTTGACTTTAATCTCGTCAATTCCTATAAACTCAGGAGTCCTAAACCGGAGATTTAGCTTGTTATCATTTAGAAAGTCTACAAATACATTTTTTACAGTATTAGCTGACAGAACAAAATCCAGTGAAGCATCTTCAAAGGTGGTGCGCATTGAATGTTCTGTAAGGCTCATAAGCGCCCTGCGGGTCATCATGTGGTTTTCGTCAACATTGTATAGATCTGGCTTCCAGACGTGTTTTTCACCTTCATTACGACATCTTTTACGAGGAATCTCAATATCAAGCACAACAGGACATCCCTGTAGTGGGGTATCATTTACCTGTATCCGCCTTGAACCATGCTTATACATAGGACTGCCACATACCGGGCATATATCAGGGATTCCTCCGCTGTATTTTAGAGATATAACTTTGTAATGCTTTTTTTTGTCATACTTATCTTCAATGCTCTCAATATCATAGTCCTTGATACCAAGGAGCATTAAAGCCATGTTATTAGCCATATTTTACTCCTTGTTGTGTGTGAACTCTGATATTTCCTCGATATCAAGATGCTTCTTCTTGTTTACAAGGTCATATATGAGCTCTGCAATAGGCCTGATTGCCTGCGGATCATCGAGGATCTGCGTGGCAAGCTGTCCAAGCTCATTGTTCTTAAGCGACAGGGCAGCGACCTTGATGATATTTTCAAGCCTTCCGTCAGCGATAATGGCTTCCTTGCTGTTTGTTGAGTTTCTTATCTGGATACGGCTTACGTCATCAGCTGATACTGAATCCACAATGGCATTGACCGCTCTTGCGCCTTCAACAGCAGGAACATCTTCACCAAATGCTTCATTCAGCTTTTCTACAATTTCTTTCAGAGATGATCTCTTTTTCTTTGAGGTGCCGGAACCCGAGCCCATAGGACGAAGGATTGCCGGATCATCGTCACCGCCGGGAAGAGGTCTGTCTACTTCGCTTATGCGGTAATCGGACAGTACAAGGCTTGAAATATCAATCTCTTCAAGGGCTGTTCCGTCAAGCCTCTTTAATAGCAGCTTTGCGAAGCCATAGAAAATCTCAAGTTCAGGCTCACCAAGGTCTACTATCTGCGAAATAAAGGTATAGGAGGAACAGTATTTCTTAAGGTCTTTCTTGAAATCAAGAAGTTTTTCCTGTTCTTTTCCAATCTCTTCCAGTTTAGTTTCTGCCTGTGCCAGAAGATCGTTATTGCCCGTTCTCTTTGCTTCTTCCTTATTGGAACTCCATGTGGCAAAGGAGTTATGGTTAGCCTTGTAAGCATTGTTCCATCTCTCGGCAGGGGCAGATACAGCCTGATACAGTTTCTTCCTGTATGCGTCCTTTACGGATGCAGAAATAGCGTCTATGGACTTGTAACGGACATCCCGATAAATATTTATCTCATCCTGTGTATAGACATCACGTTCATCAAGACGCTTCTTTGTGTCATATACGATTTCAAGTTTCTGGGCATGTTCCATATGTGCGCCGCGGTCATACTTATTAAAGGCTCTTTCCACGGTCTCAGGATCATTTACGAAGTCCACCACGAATACGTGATCTTTTCCTGAGAATGTACGGTTAAGACGGGAATAGGTCTGCACGATCTCGATGTCGTTACAGAGCTTCTTGTCAATGTACATAGCGCAGAGCTTTGGCTGGTTAAAGCCCGTCTGGAACTTGTCACACACGATCATGATGCGATTTTCAGGCTTGTCAAAGGCAACTTCCACCTTCTGATAACCGATATTGTTGGAATTCTCTTCCGTGTAGTCATAGTCCCTGCGGATGGCAGCAAAAGGATTCTCCTTAAGGTACTCAAACTCCGTGATTGTGTTCTCGTCCTCATCTGTGATAGCCATAGCGCCATTTACCTTGCCGGAGAATGCCACAAGGGGTTCGCCCGGTACCTGAAAACGGATGGCATCTTTTACCTTTTCCCTGTCATATTCAGGGTGTGCGTTAAGATACGCTTCAATAGCATACTTATAGCGGATAACAGCGGGACGGGACGATGCTACGATCATTGCCTTTGCCTGTCCGCCAAGCATCATGGAGACATTCTTTATGAAATGCTCGATGATAAACTGTGTTTTTTGCATTACATTGGTAGGATGCAATGACTCCCACATGGCGATGGTTCGCATTGCAGCATGTTCATCCACAAGTTTGTCCGACACGATATCCTCTTTCAGCTTATATGCGGTCTTGTAAGGTATATAACCCTGTAAAACGTCAAGGATGTAACCTTCCTCAATAGCCTGTCTCATAGGATACAGATCAAATGATTCGGGAATAGGCCTGCCGGTCTTTTCATCAATTTTATCAGAGTCACGCCCGAATAATGTCTTTGTTTCGGGTTTTGGAGTAGCGGTATAAGCAAAGAATGATACGTTCTCAGGCCATGTGCGGTCCCCCTGCTCATTCTTGAAATAGGCAAGTATCATTTCTTCATCAGTTACAGCAGCGTCAGGATCGCCAGTTTCCTTGGATTTGTCTTTTGACGCAAGTTTAAGGGCAGCTTTCATTTTTCCTGCAAACTGTCCCGTCTGGGAAGAATGTGCCTCGTCGATAAGAACAGCAAAGTTAGCGCCTTCGAGCATATCATCAGATGCTATCTCTTCAAGGGCAAACGGGAATGTTTGGAGGGTAACAACAATGATCTCCCGTCTGTCATGTAGAGCTTTTGCGAGCTGTTTGTTCTTCGCTCCCTGCGAACGGGTACCCTCGTCACCACCGATCATTTCAATAAGGCCGGGAGTCTTTTTGAGCTGCTTTATCGTGCCCTTGATGTTGGAATCAAGCCCTACACGGTCTGTAACAACGATTACCGAAGAAAATACCTTTTCTCCGTCAGGCTTTCTGATATTGATAAGCTCATGGGCAGTCCATGAGATCGTCTCCGTCTTTCCAGAGCCTGCGGAATGCTCTATGAGGTAGCGTCTGCCAACACCGTTATCCTTTACATCGTTAAGGCACTTTGTAACACAGTTCCACTGATGAAAGCGTGGGAAAAGCTGTGTACGGACTTCCTTGAGCCTTCCCGTGGCATCTTCCTTCTTTGATACGCTCTCAAAGATGAAATCATGAAAAATGCGGAGCCAGTTTTCCTTCTGGCATATCTCGTTCCAGAAATAGCCTGTAGGATAATCATCAGCGCCATCTTTCATTGGATCATTGCCTGCGTGACCGTCAGAGGTCCCCTTGTTGAACGGAAGAAAATGCGGTTCATCCGGTTCAAGGTTGGTGCACATCCAGATCTCATCCTCTGAAATAGCAAAATGAACGACAGCACCACGTTTGTACATCAGAAGAGGGTTCTTTCTTCTTGTGCCGGGTTCAATAGGCTTTCTTTGGGTCTGATATTCTTCAATAGCATCCTGCACTGTCTGGGTAAGCTCTGTCTTTATTTCAGCAGTAGCAACAGGAATGCCATTGATGAAGAATACAAGGTCAAGCGATTTATTTCCTGCGGTCTGATAGTGTACCTGGTGCATCACCCTGAGAATATTAGCATTATATTTCTGCTTGATATTGGGAATACGGGTATCGTCAGGGTAATGGCCTGAACACTCAATGGTCTGATAGCCCGCCATTACAAAACCGTTACGAAGTGTCTGCACGGTTCCGTCAACTTCAAGAGAATTGATAAGTGCCTTTTCAAGGTTTCCTTTCCAATTTGTTCCAAATCCTTTCTGCATCTTTTCGATCTTATCAGGTGATATGGCAGTAACATAGTCAATAAAATCATCAAGAACAAGAGCAGTATTAGCATCAAAACCTGCGTCATTCTTGCTGATCTGCCAGCCATTTTTTGACAGTTCTTCGAGCTTACGGCTGATATAGTGCTCAAAGTTTGTTTCCAGTCTGATGTCTTCAGGCATTTTTATATCCTCCTTTATCTGAGATAATAGGCAGCCTGTCTGCCAAGATTAAGTGTAAGTGCTTCTTCAAATCCTCTTGATACATCACTCTGTCTGCTCGAAGCATGAGTACATTCATGTATCAGGGTTCCTGCAAAGGCTTCAATAGATGAAAGCTGAGAGCGCTTTATCCATACAATGCCTTTCTTTGCATCCCATAATCCGAGTGTCTGTGATTTCTGTTCATCAGAGTACAGCTCCTCAGATATTTTTATGCTTGAAACAACGCCCGGTAGTCCGCCCATGAAAGCTAATATTTCGGGCATTTTGTTGTAAACGTCCTGCTCGGCTTTTGTAAGCGCAGATATATCTATTGCGTCACCAGAGAAGGATTCGTTTTTCTTCTGGTTGTATTTTCCTATTGTTGTTACACTTCGGATGGAAGTAGCTTTTTCTTTGAGCTTGTCAGGAATGATAAATACCTGGTATCCGTCATCCTGAGCATCGGATATCTCCATGCGCCGATTCACCGCTTCCTCGCCCGTAACAAACAGAAGCTTGTTATTGATGCGGGATAGCTGTTCTATAACATACATCTGAACATCAATCCAGTTCATTTCATCGTGTCCGCCGCCCTTTACGACCATTTCAAGGTCTTTCATAAGAGATTTAAGAACATCCTCATTTTCGGCGCTTTTAACGATATTTTTAACGGAATCTGTATAAGCAGCACGACCCACGTTATCACGCTCCCTGTTAAGAGCTTTTCGGAGTTTTGTCGGGAGGTTTGTGATGTTGTAGGAATAGAGGAAATTGCTTTCCTCAGCTACTTTTACGCCATGGATATAGATGTTTGCAGGCTTACGAAGTGGTTTATCAAGTATCTGCCCGAAACCTGTGGATTCCAATACTATTTCATCTGAAAAGCACAGGAACAGCCTCTTTGCTGTTTCGATATCTTCATCACTACACCCCTCAAGAGAGAAGTCTGTACCGACCATTTCAGCGTCATCAGGATCAGATATCTCAGCATGAAGCGTAGTTACATCATCAAATCCTTCCTTCTGAAGCTGTTTAAGCCTAATAGTGCCATATTTTGAACGGATAACCACCTTTATGTCATGACGAAAGAACACCGCAAGGGAATCCTTTAAACCGACACCAAACTTACCGATAAGACCGTCTGCGGAGAGCTTTTCGTCATTCTCATTCTGCGTGAGATGATGATAATTAAGCCCCCTGCCATAGTCGGTAATATGCCAGATGCCATTTTCTTTATGGATACTGATATCAGCTGTTCTTGTCAGTTTCTGTTCATCGAGCGCATTTGCGATAACTTCTCTGACAGCATGGTAAACTTCCCAGTTTTCCAGTATCTTTTCTATATTGAGATCAAATTCTTTAACCATAGGTATCAAAACACCTTCTGCATTCGTTGTAATGCTTCATCCCTGTTATCGCTATGGAACACTTCTTTATCAAATGTATCAAGCTGAACTTTCTTATATTCGTCAGCGTGATTGTAGTATTCAATAGCGTTACTGCATAGAGCATAAATAAGGACACCCATATTAACAACAGGTCTGCCAAATTGCCATTTACCATCAACAAATGATTGTGATTGAATGGGATATTCAGCATTGGAATACGCCATATCAAACAGATAATGTTCACCTTTCATATCACCTTCATGAGTGAGATTGTTTCTCAACCCGTAAAGTCTGTTTGCAAGATGCTCCATTCCGTCAGTATACGCACTGTCTTGGGTCGGGCAGTTGTCCTTGCATACATTCATTTCTGAATTCAGATTATGACAATTCAAACAAGAGATAGTGGCCTCTATTGGGCATACGCCTTTCAGAAAATCTTTTGTCCATTGCTTATAGTGGTGTCCCACCCCTGTGTTTGGATATTCCACCTTGCCACATATATCAGGTAATGATATAGCAGCAGGAAGAACAACACGCCCAAACCCTTGCTTTCTCGCCTTTTCAATTTCTTCGCAATACTCTATGAAATGACTCATACAACCTCATTTCTGCAATCAATTTTGCCTGTAACAGCGTAGTAAATAAGGGATTTTTTGTATTCTTCCCATTTGTTTATAGCCTCTTGCTTTTTAGCAATAAGAGAATCAACAGAAGCGCATTTCTTATGAATGTAGTTCACAATATCCGTCTGTTCTTGCTCCGAAGGGACAAGCACATAAGTCCTAACAAAGTCCCAGTAATCAAGGCTTTGGCGCAAGCCACCACCCATACTATAAAATACCTTTTCTATGTCATAGCAATGGAGCAGATAATGATAATATTCTGAGTTCACACCTGCCTTGGGTTTTAATGTCATATATGCCGATGTGATGATGCCGCGTTCTTTTACAAGTCCGGTTCTAAGACTTCTATGGTCATTTTGAAGATCCGTACCACGAATAACAATATCATCGGCTTCAACAATGTTGTATCCGTCAAATGATTCCGGAAGAAGTCCCTCTTTGGTATCAATGTTTTTACGAATAATGTTTCCATAGCTGAGCGATAAAAGGTTCTTTTCCTGCAAATACTTATTTTTATTGAGTCTGCGAGAATAAAACTTGCGGAGCTGTTTAACCCCCCACATCTCCGGCACCTCACCAATCCACTCAACCCCCGAATCTTTCATCATCGTATCCGGATCAAGCCCCTTTGTCACAGCCTTTGTAATGACAGCCTTCTTGTATTCTTCCAGTTTCTCAATGGATTTCTTTGTCTTTTCGATTGCTGTGTCGATGGCTGAGCACTTGCGGTCAAGGAAACTAGCAATCTGGCGCTGTTCATGTAATTCTGGGAATACAATATAAGAATTATTCATTATCCCCATGGTAATGAAGCCCATGGTTGTCTCATGGATTTCTGCTTTTAATGCTTCAGTAATGGTAGATAAATAATAAAAGGCAAATTTTTTATCAATGTTGTTTGAAAGAATTGCTTTCCAAATATGGTAGTGGAATATAACCTTATCCCCCGACCATATAAATGGTGCATACGACATAGACCAAGCATAAAGCAAGTCACCATTACAACAGTATTTTTCAGGTTCCAATTCCAAACTTGATGTATACCATGTGGGATTTGTAAAAAGGTTTCCAACTCTTAATACTCGGTATTTCCCGTTTTCTTCAAACTCGGAATCTTTATACGCTCTTCCATTAAGAAGCTGTATTTCATATTTCTGTTTGCAACAATTCCAATCAGAAGGAATTTGACCTATCCATTTGATTCCTGAATCTTTCAGCTCTCTGCTCATACAAACACTCCCTTCAGAGCCTCTTCAATCTCAGGCTCAAGAGCTTCCAGTTCTGCCATTATCTCTGCCGGATCACGGGGAGCTTCATAATGGTAGAAGTATTTGTCAAAGGATATCTGCGTTCCGACAACGCCTGTCTTTTGGTCGCCCATTACTCCTGTATCAATAACAGTGTCATCAACCCATGCATCGGGCACGTAAGGATATACTTCTTTCTCCATGTATTCGTTGATGTCCTGCTCAAAAGGTACTTTTTCGACATCCTTAAGATCAGGATCGGGTACGGGCTTGCCGTTCTTGTCGTAAACAATATCCTCATCATCCTCAGTCTTTACCCCAAATACCTTAATAAAGGCATCCTGAAGCTGCTTATTTGTTATCTCGGGCTTATCAAGTTTATCCCTGAAATCAGATGAGTGACTGATGAACCAGTTATACTTAACAGTCTGACCGTCCATGGCTGCTACAGCACGCTTTAATGTATCCTTGTTGGTCTCGGATAGTTTCTGCATAGCTTTTATCTCAAACAGTTCATCCCACTTTTCAAGGTCAAATGTAACCACCTGTTTAAGTGGTCTCTGTACAGTAACAGCACGGTACATGAACTCTTCAACAGGAAGAAGCTCTGACTTGCCGCCGTTATGTCCGTCAATATAGGTCTGGATGATCCATTGCATTTTTGCATCCGGAATATCCTTACGCTTATTTCCAAGAGACTTCCTGCGAAGCTCGCCGCAATCAGAAGCATCAATGAGCTGTATCTTGCCTTTGCGGTTATCATCTTTCTTTGTGCTCAGAATCCACAGATAGGTGTTGATGCCAGTTCGGAAAAAGATATCCGTTGGAAGTTTTACTACGCAGTCAACGAGATCGTTCCTAAAGAGCCATCTTCTTATATCAGAAGGGCCCGAACCTGCATCACCATTAAAGAGAGGAGATGCAGAAAGGACGATACCCGCCTTTGCGCCACCTTCTTCTTCAGTCTTCATGTGAGCGACCATATTCTGAATAAAGAGCATAGAGCCGTCGCTTATTGACGGAAGACCGGCTCCAAAGCGTCCTGCAAATCCATGGTTCGCCTCGGCACGGACTTCCTCTGCCTCTTTTTCCCATTTTTTACCGTAAGGCGGATTTGAAACACAGTAGTCGAAGTGCATATCTTCGAATTGGTCGTCCGAAAGTGTATCAGCGTTCAGGATATGAGCTGACAAATCTTTTGTCTGATCGTATACATCTTTCTCCGTATCAGAAACATTTCTGATAAGAAGATTGGCCTTACCCATAGCCCATGTAACGCCGGATAGCTCCTGTCCGTAAGGGACAATGACAGCAGGAGCTTTCATCTGCTTGTTTTCATGCCATTCATTAAGAAGATCCAGAGCATCAGTAATAAACCCGCCTGTACCGCATGTCTGATCATAAAGAGTTCTTACGATACCTGTATCAGAGCTCATAAGCTCATCATCATTGGCAAAGATCATACCTATAGCGAGCCTTACAATATCCTTGGGGGTCATGAAATCTTCGGCGTCCTCAGCAATCTCATCGCCGTAACGCTGTATAAGGTGTTCATATATATCCGACATATCCCTGTCGGTAACTGTATCTGAATCAAAGGGTAAAGCAGAGAACTTCTGACATACGGAATAGAGCATACCGTTATCATGCAGCTTCTTGCAGGTATTCTCCATTTCAAATTTAAGTAAGATATCACGGGCATTTGGTGAAAAGCCGTTGATATAAGAATCAAGAGCAGCGTAGGTATCTGATGCTCCGAGATTGTTAAGCCTGAATCCGGTCACGTTATAAAACGCCTTGCCGGAATACTGACAGTAGTTGTCGGACTCACGCCCCCAGTCATCCTCATGCTCTTCAAGTGCAGCACATACGGCAGCTCTTGTTGGTTCAAGAGCGCACTCAAGCCTTCTGAGAAGTGCAAAAGGCAGGACTACCTTGTTATAGTCTGCCCTGGATATTACATCCCTAACGTAGTCTGCGATGTTCCAAATCTCATTAACATAGTCCAGATTTGTTTTCTTTTGTTCTTCAGCCATTAGTTACTCCTTTATATTAAATGTTATTTTCAACCACTTTTTGAGGAAACACCCCTATTAAAATATATCACACATACACGTACGTTTCAACCACTTTTTGAGGAAACACTACTTATATTATGGTAATAAAAATAGCCAGGTAGAACAATGTCTACCTGACTATATGCTTTTGATATTTCAACCACAGAGGGTTATATATTTTGCTTATTCAGATATAGGTTTTCAACCACTTTTTGCGGTTAGCCTTTCTTCCATTGTATCACCTGGAACCATTCCGTATCCAACATCCTTACTGAAAGCTTTGTAATACTGTCCGATACATTCACACAGCTTCTCAAAATTTTCAACACGGCATTTCTTCCCATCGTTAGCGAAATCATACTGTAATTCGTTACATTGATTACTTGCATTGACATACTCTTCCGCAATCATATACATTTCCTTTAATTTCTTTGAAGCAAACCCGGCTTTGAAGACACCATGGTAAAATACCAGTACAGGTCCTGCAACCAACAGAACAATTCCTACAAGATACAAAAATCCAAGCCCAATAACAAGAAACTCATATCCAACTGCCTGAAAATATTCAGCTGCTCCAGCCCCGGTCTTTCCGACACTCGTCATCGCCTCCGTCGCATGCTGCAACAAATCAAGATACTTGTTTAACATCTTCTTTTTTCCTCCTTAAATCACAAACAATTTACAATTATGCTGCAAAAACAAAAGCATGGACTGGCCACACATTTCTCATACCGCCTCTTCCTTTCTGCGGGTTTCCAGCTTTTCCACGGTTCAGAGAATATGCTGGCAGACAAGTCCGCGCTCTAAGATGTTGTATTCAAAATCCGTCGAGGTTCCAAATTCCGGGAAATACTGAGAACCGTGGATATAGGGAATTCCCTTCCATTTCCCGGACGTATCACACTTGATGATGCCGTAAGAGTTGAGGTCCGGGCACCACACGGGCTGCCCTTGCATGTTTTTCAATTCTTCCAAAGTTAATGCTTCTTTGCTCATTCTTTTTCCCCTTTCTTCTTATACGAAAGGAATCCTCCGGACTCGAACCGGATGAACAGCCACTTTGTGTCCAGTGCTGGCAAAGCTCTGTGGACTCCTCCTGTACTGCCCCGTAACAGGAGGACAGCGCAGTCATAGATATACATTTAAAATTCGGAGGTCTGTGGAGAGACGAATCTCCACAGGAAAAGGCAGGACCATGAATCCTTTTATGCCTTTTCAATACACATATTGCGCCATTTGAAAAATCGTCAAAGGATTTCGGAAACTTTTTAATTTTTTTTCAAAGTTTTTGAGAAAATCTTTGGAAAAGAGAAAATATAGGAAAAATTGCCACGAAGGTTGCCATAAAAAAGAGCCCGTCATCAGACGAACCCTTTCATTTCATTTCATTTTATTCCATTATGCAAATTTCACTATTTTCCCATCCATGTTCAAGGCTTGTAACACATACTTTTTAACAAATTTTCCAATTGCCTGGGTTACACCGTTTCCAATCTGCTGTTGTTTCGCGTTTAAGGTTGATCCGAAAACTTTGAATTCCTTTGGGAGTCCCATAAGCGCTGCCGCCTCGGATACATTAAGAATACGGTTTTCCTCTGGATGTGTGAGGTTGATTTTCCTCCAGTTTACCAGGGTAGGCGACGGCTGATCCCATGCAAGGCGTTGGTAAATATCAGAGTGCGTTGCCGGTCCAAATTTATGGATTTCCGGAGGAACATCTTTCCAGTTACCTCCCTGCGGAACGTAGCTCATTGTCAACCGGGTGGACTCTCTTGGGAGAGTCACATCGTCCCAGGTCAACCATGTACTATCCACGTCTTTTAATGCATCCCTTACGGTTTTTACCGTTTGAAATGTTACATCTGGGAGCACAATCTCGCCAATTCTGCTTCCGATAACAATCGCTCTTTTCCGGGTTGTGTACCCGCCAACCGATGAATCACACACAACTTTCGTTGTAATCTTATACTCCGGGAGAAAATTAAATACCTTATTGATATACATTCCGTGTTCCTTTGTAAGAAGCTGTGGTACATTTTCAATTACAAAGACCTTCGGCTGCTTACACTTGACGATCCGGATGTAATCTTCAATCAACAGGCGTTTCTTTTCTGCATCCTCACTTTTCTCATTTCTTCTGTTTGCCGAAGAATACGCCTGGCAGCATGGGCCACCGATAACAACATCGGCGTCTGGCACGTCTTTTGCATCAACGTTCCTGATATCATCGCACATGATATGATTTCCGATATTATTCCGGTACGTTTCACATGCATCCTTATCGAAATCGATGCCATATACAAATCGGAACTGCGGATCTTTAAACGCATAATCTAAAAGACCTGCCCCGGAGAAAAGAGAAACAACATCATATACTTTCTGGATCTCTTTTCTTGCCTTTCTGGAAACTGTTCCAGAAGAAGCGCTACCCTTACAGTTACTGCCACAAAGATACAAAAAATACGCATCATCGCTTAATGTTGGCTTGCCAAAAAGTTTCTGCGGATAATTCGATCCCACCGCACAATCCAGAACAATTTCTCCAGTGTATCGTCCAATAACATCCTCAATTTTTACAAGATTACTCCGATGGATGATTTCCTTTTCTGAAACCTTCTTGATTGTATGAACAACAATCTTATTTTTGCAGACCTCAACTTCCAGGTAGTCACACGCACAAACGATTTTTCGAACTTCCTTTGAACGGATATCGAAAAGTGGCTTGTAAGCATTGCCGGATTTCTTTCTGCTCACCGTCATATTTCCGTTTTTGTCCGGAATAATAAGGATTTCCTTATTTGCCTTATCGACAATATACCGGTACTTTTCTCCGATACCAAACAGCTTTTCCCTGATTGAGAATGTAAGTCCTCTTTTTAATCTCTTTATTTTCATGATTTTTCTCCTTTCAATTGATAAAAATGTTTACACAGAAAATATGAGATAAAAAAAAAGAGCCTGCCACAGTCAGACTCTTTTATACATTTGTTTCAGTTTACGATTCCACTTCTCGCATTGTATAAAGCATTGTGAGAAGCCCCGCTTCGCCAATGCTGTCGCTATGGGAAATGATACCTTCAAGCTCGTTTAAAAATGGATCTCCATCCCCATGATCTTTCTGTGGGCATCTCTTAACCATTTCCGGCATCTTGACCTCAATGATGTCGTGGTCTCCCATGCCATCCACGCTTTTGTCATCCCCACGTCCAAGAGCTACTTTTTTGCCATAGGTGATCGCTTCCTCGCGCTGCAAAGCGTTGAAGTAGTTTTGGGCTGAAATATTGTCATTATAAAAATATTCAATAAAAAATCCAGTCCCACCATGGTTGTGTCCAAGACCAAATGTATTTATAACATACATCGGTTCTCCACAAGTTTCCCAGATGACACCGTCACATACAATATAAACCTCGGCCCTTTTATTCGCGGAATTCATTTTCTCATTAAAATTGCTTTCCTTAATAATGGATTCTTCTGAATAATCCTCTCCGCCTTTCCAGTATGGAGCCTGTTCCTGCAGCTTATATTTTAAAGTATCCAATGGCTCAAAGTTTGTGCTAATTGCTGCACCATGCGTAACTCGTACCGGCATATACAATTTCCCGTCATATGTTCTGATCTCCTCTGGAAACATCTTGTACTCTCCGTTTCCGTCAAAATCGCTATATGACTTTGCCCCTTCATACACACACTTATAGTCGTGTATTATAAAAGCAACCGGAAATTCTTCCTTACTGACTTCGCGAATATCAATATCAACATCTTTGCTGACGGCACACTCTCTTAATTTACGGCATCTTTTATTTGGCAGATATTTTTCCTCATACCACAGTTTAATCGTCACTTTCATAGATTCTTTCTCCTTTCAACTTTGTAAAAATGTTTACATAAGGAATATGAAATGAAATTTCTTCTCATTTCTCACACCCACACACAAAAAAAGCCATGCGAATATGCACAGCTTTTTCTTCTTTTTCAACTATCTGGCAATCAGGATTTCCTGCGTCCAGCTTCCATAATTTCCTGCAGAGGCCATATCCAGCGGGAATTCCTCCTGACTGTACATGTACGCACAATTCAAATAACCAGGAGTTACATCTGGGTGAACACCACGAAAAGTTTGATTTGCTCGTTTTGCATCAGTAGCAAGCACCTCTGTCCAGCCACTCTGGAAAGGAAACTGGTTACTGCTTCCGTATGTGTAAAACCATTTACGATATCTAGCACGCATTAAAGCAGACGTTGTTTCAATGCGCGATACAGGGCTCTCCTCATCCAGTCCAAGTTTTTCCATTACCCTTTTCATAATTGTGAAAGGATTGTCTCCACAAACATCCGCATATCCATCCACTGGATTCATTTCATGGTTGAATACAAGGCATTTGAAGGAAGGTTTCTCCTTATGTGGAACAACAACGTACGGGCACAAAACAAAAGACTTTTCATTAATCGAGAACGCATCCATTACCTGTCCTCCAGACATCTCAAACATATATTTTCCGCTGAAAAGAACTTCATAGTCATCCATCGTCATATCCATCGGATGCAGAGTTAATATCTCGCCAGCTTCAAACCGTTTTTGATCCTCCGGCAAATGAATCGTACCATATTTTTTGTCTGCATCCATACTGTAAAAGTATTGCACAACCCCAGAATCATCTTTCTCTTTCAAACCAAGAAGCAGTAAATTGGTTTCAAAGAAAACGGTGTGAACAATATCCTCATAATCGTACTCATCCTTTTTGAACTGTATTGTTCCATCTGCTGATTTCTTTACTTTCATCTTATTTTCTCCTTTCTAATTTACAAAATTACTTACATAAGGAATATGAAATAAAAAAAACACTCACAGGACGAAACTTTTTATTCCATATTAAAGACGTAAACCAAAAAATTTCATTATCGAAAGGAGATACAAAATATGAGTATGAACTCAATCATTTACTGCGGCATTGGATTTAACTGCGATTGTAAGCCAAAAAAATTCAAAGAATTTATCGAAAATAACCTTTTTCATTTTTGCAGGAGTAATGAAGAACTTGAACTTTTCAACCTGTTTTCAGAACGTCTCAATGTAAAAGATGAAAATGGGAAACCAAAAAAAATGGATGAATCTGAACTAGAAGACATCATTGAAAAAACTTTTGATTCCTACAGCTGCCAAACTTCCGGATCACAGGGCGCAGGCGCTGTCATCAGCAATGTAATGACTCGTGTAACAGGCATCCGCTTTTCCTATTACGGAGCTGATCCAAATTGTGACACTTATCCAGCTGTCATTTTCCAAGAAAATTACCCATGGAACTACAACGAAGAGGAAAAAAGTTTAACGCAAGAAAAACTTAAATTCTTTTGTAAAGAATGCATGGACTCGCTTGGAATTGAAGGAGAACCAGATTTTCTCAAACAGGAATACTACGGGTAGGAGGAAAAACGTATGTTAATCAATGGATACAAATTGTCTGTAGTCTGTGCAAACGATAGTGGCGACGGAATATATGGAGATATTTATACAGAAGTTGAGGAATGTCTCCGCGAACATCCAAATACAGAAATTCTGTATGGATTCCATCTGGAAAAAGATGGAGTTGAAACGCCGGATTGGTTCGATACCGCCGAAGAAGCTGTCGCATGGGCGTCATGTGATTAAACACAAGGAGGGAAAACATATGCTGGTTGGAGATCTTATTTATTCGGATAGTTTCGATGCAAATTGCAATTACGCAGTTTACGACTGTCATAATGGAAAGCAGTGGAGCGAAGCACCCATACTGTTCAGCACTGCAAAGAACGGCTATGGAAAGCCGTTGGACAAAATTCTCGACATGCATGTCGGATACATTACGATATCAGACAACGTACTCATTATCGAGGCGAAGTAAGGAAAGAAAAAGAAAGTCTGGGATACAGGCTTTCTTTTTTTTGTGTTAAATAAGTTTCTGTGCGAGGGAAAGAAGTTCATCCCGATTGTTTGTTACCGTTTCGTTAATGACCGCTTCAAGCATCTGCTGCAGGATAGCACCGATCTTCTTTCCCGGTTTTAGGCCAAGTTCTTTCATCAGATCTTTTCCATTAACCGCCAGATCTTTCAAAGAAAAGCACGTCTCCTCAGCCACTAATTCATCACGAATTTTCAATACCTCTGGAATATCCGTAAACCAGTTTTTTGGCGGTTCTGACGGGAAAATGTGGTCATCGAAATCTGCTTTCTTTAAAACAGCCCAGTCATCGAGGAAATCCGCTCCATGAGCAGCGATGAATCTTTTTACGGATTTTCTTGACGACGAAATTGATTTGTCGTGCGTTTTCACAAGCGCGACGATACGGTCATATTCTTCCGTCTTTAACCCCTTAAAATCCGTTTTCAGAACTCCCTTTGCAATCTCCGCGGATACTGCCGGATGCCCGTAAAAATGACCATGTCCGTTCTCATCTTCCATGTAGCTGTCCGGCTTTCCAATATCGTGAAGCAGTGCTGCCATCTTAATCTCAAATTTTGTGGTCTGGCACAGATCTGTTACAGCGAGCAGATGCTCGTACACATCATGTTTATGGTATCTGTTGTTCTGATTGAAATGTACGCACGACTTTAATTCCGGAATAAGGCAGGTAATTACATCTGCATATTCCACAAAAACTCTGGAAACCGGTTTATCCATACTCAGGATTTTCCTAAATTCCATAAGGATACGTTCTTTTGAAACGTTCTGCAGCATTCCAAGGTTCTCATGGATTGCTTCCGTCGTTTTCCCATCAAAATCTGCCCCATAGCGGATTGCAAATCGAAGTGCCCGGACAATCCGAAGCCCGTCCTCCTGAAAGCGCTCGAAAGGGTCTCCAACACATTTAATGATGCCGTTCTGTAGGTCGCTGATGCCGTTGAATGGGTCAATGACCGTTTCGGACTGCAGATCGTAAGCCATCGCATTGATCGTAAAGTCTCTTCTGGAAAGATCCTTATTTATCTCCTTCTCAAATACGATCTTACCCGGATGTCGGCCATCGGTATATTCTCTTTCTGACCGGAAGCTCGTAATTTCGTAGGAATTCCCTCTTACATCCGCAATGACTGTACCAAAGTCGATCCCCGGTGCATGGAACGGAATCTGCCCGTCCTGCAAAATCTGAATGACCCGCGCCGGAACAGCATTTGTACATAAATCGTAGTCGTGTGGTGCTGTTCCGGCTACAGCATCCCTCACACAGCCCCCAACGGGATACAGTTGATATCCTGATGCGGTAAACACCTGATATAGCCGGTCAATATCTTCCAGCGTGCAGACATCCGGTATTAATTCTTCTTTTTTCATATTTTCTCTTTCTCCTTTCGCAAAAAAAATCTCTACATTTTTAATATGAAATACAAAAAAAAGACACAGCCGAAGCCGTGCCTTTATCCTGTTTATTTTCTTAATGAAATCATCGTTTCATAGGTTATTCGATTTCTTCGTGTATCATAAGAGAATATCCATCCCATAATTCTACATCAATAACCTTTGACAATTCTTTATACAATTCGGGATGATTTATCTTAATATTTTGAATAGCTGCTATAACTGGTTCGTTTCTATCACCCTTAATTGCAATTTTATTTATTGCATTTACTTTACTTGCCTTCATATTGTTTACCTCTTTCCGAGTAAATCCTCATTTCATCAAATTTTATACTTTGCAACCGCATCTTCCCAATTGGCAATGATACAGATTTTGTCAATTTCTTTAGCAATTTGCTCTATTTGTTTTGCCGTATTACCAAACGTATCTTTAAGACCTCGACCGAAAGCTAGTTGTATATCATCCAAAGTCTTTTCCTTTTTTAATTTAAGATTGTATCGTCTGAGAAGATGTGGTAATTTTTCTTTATGGATAATTCCATAATGATTATCCCATTCCAACCATAAGGATTCTGCAAATAATTCTTGTGATAATCGCATATTATATCCTCCATTCTTCCAAAGAAACTCTTGTTTTCTTACTTATACAAAAATTTCAAGACCGAGGAGGTTTTTCGATGATTTTTATTTTCTTTTTTCGCATAGTCTCTTTTTCTCCTTTCGCTTTTGAAATAGTTTTATTTACACTACTAATATGAAACAAAATTTCCGCACTAACCGCTTAAGATGGAAAGGCAACAAAAAAAGAGAAACCCACAGGTTCCTCTTTTCTCTTATTTCTTCGTAATTGCATCTCCGTTTTTCGTAATTAAATCTCCGATATTCGATATTACGGTACGGAACGAATATTCCTTGAAAATTTTCCGTGCTCTTTCCACGCGCTCTTTGGATACGCCCCCAAATCCGTTCATGGAATGCAGGAAATTTTCCACATTGTCCTGATATTCACATTTATTGAAAGAAATAATCACAACAGTCGTAAGATCGTGTCCAAACGGATCCTTAACCGTTTCCGTTGTAAAATCCACAATCCCACACGCCGTACTTCCCGGGGTTTTTCTGTCAGCCAGAACTCCCCTGTCAGCTTTGCATCCGGAACGTAGTTCTGCACTTCCTCTTTTCCCATGCCCTCTCCTGTAAGGTAATAAGCATGGATTATGACAGGAAGACCGAGACTTTTCATATTCTCCATAACAAGTCCTGCCTGTGGAACTGCATTAACAGCATTCAGGATGTCTTCCGCAACGCAGATCCGCGGAACTGTCTCATCTTCTCCCGGACACCGCTGACGCGGCACCCGGGGAGCAAATTCGTCCACAATATCGAAAGAGATATGGATTCCATTAATTTCTGACATATCGTTCTCCTTATTTTATCATTTCCAGAAACTCGTCTTCCGAAACAACTGGCACTCCAAGTTCTTTTGCTTTCTTGTTCTTTCCTGATGTACTCTCTACATCGTTGTTGATCAGGTACGAAGTGTTCTTTGACACCGAACCAGAAGTCTTTCCTCCAAGTTCCTCAATCTTTGTCACCAGTGCATCCCGGTTTGCGAAATGCTTCAACTTTCCGGTAATTACAAATGTTTTTCCGGCAAGGGGAGCTGCATCCACTGACGATTCCCTCGGAACCTGGATTTCCACTTCTTTAAGCAGGTGGCAAACCTCCAGATTAATAAACGGATATACCCGGTCATAGCAGTCTCCAAATGGGATGTATCTCAGATACTCATTCCCCCACCTCCAAAGGTTGTCGTTTAAAACTTCCCCGATACCTTCAATGTGGGTAAAGTCATGCCTTTGGAATACATCAACGAAAAACTTCTCAACATCTCCATTATATTCCTTGTCAAACAGTTTTGCCTGCCCTTTCCCGATATTAGGGATACCGAGGGAATGGATGAATGGAACAAAGGAAGTCATACGGCTTTTCTCAACGGAGTCGATCAGGTTGTCGTATGATTTTTGTCCAAAGCCTTCCATCGAAACGATCTGGTCCTTATACCGGTCAAGGTGGTATAGATCCGCAAACTCACGGATAAATCCATACTCGATAAATTTCTGCAGTGTCGCTTCCGACAATCCCTTGATGTTCATGCAATCACGCTCTACGAAATGTACAAACTTCTTGACGTGTTTTGCAGGGCATTCCGGGTTCATACACATGGCAACCTCTACAAGTTTATTTTTGCCGGTAATTCTTGGCTCAGTTTCCTGTCCACAGCACGGGCAGTACACAGGATGAGATTCTGCGTAAGTAAGCTTGTTTCCCGGAGTAAGGTTAGCTGCCACCTGTGGGATGATCTTATTGGCCTTGTAGACCGAGATCGTATCACCAACACGCAGTCGTTTCTCTTTTAATATAGAAACGTTGTGCAGCGATGCTCTTGTGACCTCAGTACCTTCCAGATGGACCGGATCAAACACTGCAACAGGATTGATAAGACCTGTCCTTGATGGACTCCATTCAATTTCTCGGAGTACAGTCTCGACTTCCTCATCCTTCCACTTCAGTGCATAACCTACAAGTGGATCTGGGTGATGCCCGGTTCCCAGCAAGGACTCGGCGTATCTGACATCATCAGATGCCACAACAAGACCATCCACCGGATACTCAAACTGTGGTACCGCGTCGGAAAATCCGTTCATCACATCGATCAGATCACAGTTACTGTCTCCGTAAAGGCGGTATACTGTATCAAATCCAAGTGAATCCAGATAATCTAGGCGTCCCATGAAGGTATCCTGATCCTCTGGCAACGGATCATCCATGTGGACAAGTTTGAACGCAAAGAACTGAATCTTCCGTTCTCTCATCTCTGCGCTGTCCTGCATAGTGACCGTAGCATTTGCAAGGTTACGTGGATTCGCATACCGGTCTTCCTCATTTGTAATCTCGTTATTGATGCGCTCAAATTCGGAGTAAGACATAACAGCTTCTCCACGAGTTACCAGATGCCCCTTATACGGGATCTTCATTGGAATCCCGTTGATGTACGGAACATTATGGGTAATGTCCGAACCGACTTCGCCATTTCCTCGTGTCGCTGCACGAGTAAGTGTTCCATCATCATAAGTAAGAACGATGGTTAAACCATCTAGCTTCCATGTGACAACTGCCATACCAGCTGCTCTTTTCTTGAATATTTCCGGAAATACGGAAATATCCTTTGTCTTGTCCAGCGACCGTGCAGGAAATTCGTGTCTGACTTCCAGCAGCTTATCAACTTTGACCGGGGCACCGACTCCCTGTGTCGGTGAATTCGGGTAAACAATACCTTTTTCTTCCTCCATCTTCTTAAGTCTGTCAAACATGGCATCCCACTCATGATCAGACATAATTGTGTTTCCACCATTGTAATAAGCAGCAGATGCCTCATTCAATGCTTTGATTAATGTCTTCATCTCTTTCTTTTTTGTCTCATTCATTATTTTTTCTCCTTTCATTGGCTTAAAATTTTGTTTACACCTACAATATGAAACACAAAAAAAAGACACAGCCGAAGCCATGTCTTAAAAGATGAGTCCATTACTTGAATTCGATGTACTCATCCTCTGTTTCCTTAAACTCGTTGATGAGCTTAAGGAGTTCTTCCTCTGTGACAATTTCATAATCGCCACAGCTATACCCGGATTCGAAGCGGCAATCATCACCTTCGTAATGATCGTTGAAGCCGCCGCATACCGGGCAAAACGGAAAATCTGCTGTAGTACCGTAAGATACCTCCCAGTTTCCGTCTTCCTGCCGGGTATAGTCGGTCCAGAATCCATAGCAGCCACCGTTGCTGGATTTCTCGGACTCGTGTTGCGAATAGTCGCAGAAACGGACTCTTGCGACTCCATTCAATTCTTCTTTTTTCATATATTTTCTCCTTTCGAATGCGTTTTGTTTACACCTTTAATATGAAACAAAAAAAAGTTTTCCCATTGGACCCTCTTTTTCTCATTTTACAGTAACCATCTTCTTCCCACAACCACCAAATGTGTTTTTGTATTACATCTCTGCCATCCACGCACACACAAAAAAGAAGAACCCCAAAAGGCTCTTCTTTCTCTTCTTACTTCTGCGTCGTTCCCCTCAACAGGATCGTTGTCTGCGGCGCCTGGTCACCCGTTTTCTGTAAACACTTACGGTGCCGCACGGACTCTTTGAATGGAACGAGCTTCCCGCTCTTCATGCGGCGCACACCGCCACGGGCAGTCCATACAGCTGTTTTGTAGTGGACGATGGAATTTGCGGATGGCAGTCTCGGCGGTTTTTGGGAAGTCATCTTGATACCGCCTACAGTACGAACAATTTTCTTGATCTCTTTCTCATCGCCTGCCTCTGTTTTCCTTGTTGCACCAGAAACGTTTCGTCCACTCCGGACAGCCTTTGGCTTGTTAAGCCACAACTCCTGATTGGAAAGCATGATAAAGTGGGTAAAGATCTTCGAAAGCTCATAGCAGCTGTTGCTTCCCTTTAAGGAAAGATTCTGCTTTTCGCCTGCCTCGGCATTCGCGATGAATTTGTTCCAAATTTCTCTTTCCTTCTCTGACCACGAAAAACTGTCCATAGGCAAAAGACGGTATATTTTAGAATATTCCCGGCAGTTATTCAGCTGCACGTTGACACCGCCTGAAACGGTAACGTAGCGGATGGTATCTACGGTATACCGCTCCCGGACCTTGTCAGCATCCCAGAACTGGTAATGCACATCTGTACTTACTCCCATCTGCCAGACACTGCCTATCCGGTTGTAATCGCAGATAAACACATCCATGGCACTCTCTGTCGTGTCAACCTTTGCAACCTTCCAGTACACATACCGGTCTGTATTAAGCTGCATGGCACCCTCTGAAAAACACGGGATATAGCAGTACCAGTAATTGCTATACAGGAATTCACTCGTAAGGCGTTTCCCGTCAATATCCGGGATACGGTTCTTCTCATCTGCTCTCCCTTTGTACTTTTCGTAGGTACACAGGCTGCGCAGATCAATCCGGTTTTTTGTCTTGATCTCTGCGCGGGACATCGCAATTCCTGCACGTACCAAAGCGTCGTTGTATTCCCAGAGCAGTTCCCGTCCGGTACTTGCCATATCCAGAAGCTGGGACTCATTTTGGATGCCAAATCGTTTTGCCACCATCGGATTAATCCCGACACCATCAAGCATGCCCGGGAATACCATACGTGAGGCGTCCGGATTCTTTTCATTCCTCATATTATCTCTCCTTTCGGTTCTGAAAAATTGTTTTCATAAGGAAATATGAGACAAAAAAAAGAGCCCGCATTTCTGCGAACCCTTTTTGTGTTTTTTGTTAAGGTATTACACGGATGGCTTCTTGAGTTCAAAAAGGAATTCAAGCGTCATGTCGCGTGTTAATGTTGCTTTCGTCAGCCGGAGTACATTGACCGGCACGCCGAATTTCTGGAATTTCTTCTGGGATGCAATGTACTCTGTCGCACAGTCAACATACTTTCGTGTATGTTCCCGCACATCCTTAAGCACATCTTCCTTCTTAACGTCCGTATACAGGACATACTCGAGACGGATAAAATCGAAGGTATTTGTATCCTTATTCCCAGCTGCTCTATCTATTCTCATTGGTCGAACGTGGCAGATATATGGAGGCGGCAGTTTCTTGGCAGTCTTTTCCTTTATTTTCCCCAAAATTACCGGAATTTCCTTGTAAAGAGAAACAATGTCATCCATTGTTGCCCCTTCCTGTATCCGGGATGCCACAGCAGCGAGCTGGTTGCGGTTAATTGGAAATCCACAGGAATCTTCAATCAGCGATGCCGTCCATCGGGTATCTCCCCAGAAACGTGGAAGTCTTTCCCCTAAATACCGAATAGCATAGTAACCTTCCATCAACTTGCAGGTTTCATAGTCTTCCTTAACTACACCAAGCTCCTGTAAAAGATCCCGGTTGGAAACAGTCTGTACGAGGGCAAGATCCGAATCATAGTATTTAACAATACCACCTTTGTGGTTCAAAAAATATCTCATCCAGAGCCTCCTATTTCTCGAAAAAGTGTCTTTCAAATACCATGGCAGTTTCATCCTGCCCAGGTACAGCATACACAATATTCTCCACAGAGGCAACACCAAAAATCTCATCCATCAGTTCTGCAACCTGCCGTGGATCCTGTCCAAACACACCACAGCCAAAAGCACCGAGAATTAATGTATCGACACCCTGATCGGCTACGATATCCCGGATGAAAAGAAGCCGATTTATCAAGACTTTCTCATTTTCCTCATCGCTGACCTTCTGGTATTTCTGCGCGGCATACTTATTTGGCGCAGCACAGGTTATGATGTCCGCTTTAACCGTACACTCATCGTTTTCAAAAACGACATCTGGCGTATATAATGCGCGGTCTGTATACAATGCCCGGTTTAAGAGCTTTTTATTTGGTTCGTAATATGCCCCACGGAAGCTGTTGAGCACCGGATACAGTGTTGAATCCATACAAAGGCATTCTTCCTGCGCCTTGCTTCCGGCAAGAAACATTCCGCCGGGATTTTTAAATGACGCAAAGTTCAACGCTGCCACCTTACCGGTATCTTTGCGGCGCTTAGCAGCAAAAATAGCTGCCACAGTGTCCGTTGGTAAAAAGAATTGCCGTGGGTTTCCGCTCTTATCTGATCTCTGCATCACACGGGCATCGTACATGACAGTATTTGCCACCTGCTCTCTGATCTCTTCTTTATATTTCTCTGAAACATAAGCCAGATGATTCTTTGCAGCAGCTGCTCTTTCCTCTTTGTTCTTCCAATATCTTTCGTTTCTGTTTACCATAATTGTTTTCTCCTTTCGAATTTGAAATATTTGTTTTACATCTTTAATATGAAATAAAAAAAGAAGAGCCGAAGCTCTCCTTTTCTTTATTCCCATCCTGCTACACCTGAGAACGGATCATCATCATCTGCAGGCTGCGAAGCTCCGTCAGCATTCGACTGTGGCTGAGACTGCAATGTCTCATTGTACTTAGCAATAACCGCATCACTAATCTCCTTACGGAGTTCGGCAGTTGTCGGGAAGGCAATATCATAATATTTCTCATTGCCATCCTTATCTTTACCTTTACGGTTTGGGAGGGAAATAAATAATCCCTTCTTCCCCTCAACGACACGGATATCATTGACTGCAAATACCCCGTCTAAGTTAATTGAAGCATATGCCTTTGTTGATCCATTACCGGATTTCACCGGTATAATTCTTACTTCTGATACCTTCATAATTTCATTCTCCTTTCGATAATAAAAAATAATGTTTTGTACATTTATCAATATGAAATGAAAAAAAGTTTGTGATGAATGGTTTTTGTGAGAAAATTGAAAAAATAAGAAGAAAGGCCAAAAAAAATGATCTTTCTTCTTACTGCTCACCGCTTATGCTTCCATTTCTTCCGATTCAAGGGTTCCGTCTGCTGTACCCGCTTCTGCCGGAGCACTGTCATCCGCCATTTCTGTATCCATATTCTTTCCAAGAATTTCATTCTTAATCGCTTCTGCAATATCCGGATGCTCCTTCAGATACTGTTTTGCTCCATTTGATCCATCACGTCCCTGGCACTGCTTTCCATCCGGCATGGTAAACCACGCACCACGTTTGGAAATGATTTCACGGTCTGTTCCAAGATCCACGATTTCCCCATAAATATCAATGCCCTGCCCGAACACGATCTCCGTCATGGCTTCCTTAAATGGCGGGGCAACTTTGTTCTTCACAACTTTAATCTTCACGCGGTTGGAAACCGCCTGTCCCTCTTTCTTTAATGTTTCCGTTTTTCTCACATCCAGGCGGACAGAAGCATAAAACTTGAGCGCACGTCCACCGGCCGTTGTCTCTGGATTTCCAAACATAATGCCAACTTTTTCTCTCAACTGATTGATAAACACCACGGTACACTTGGTATTCGCAATCACGCTTGTCAGTTTCCGCAATGCCTGGCTCATCAAACGCGCCTGCAGTCCGACATGCGAATCCCCCATATCCCCGTCAATCTCTGCTTTTGGCGTCAGGGCGGCCACAGAGTCAACAACCACAATATCCACTGCGCCGGAACGAACCATTGTTTCTGTAATTTCCAGTGCCTGTTCCCCACAGTCCGGCTGGGAAACGTAAAGATCGTCAATATCAACCCCGATATTTCTTGCATAGGAAGGATCAAGCGCATGCTCCGCATCAATGAAGGCAGCTACTCCTCCGTTTTTCTGCACCTCTGCTACCATATGCAGTGCCATCGTTGTCTTTCCACCGGACTCTGGACCATAAATCTCAATAATACGTCCCTTTGGTACTCCCCCGACTCCAAGTGCAAGGTCAAGGGACAGGGAACCGGTCGAGATTGTTTCAACTGTCATATGGGTGTTCTCCCCCAGCTTCATGACGGCGCCTGCACCATATTGCTTATTTATATGGTCAATTGCTGCCTCAAGTGCCGCAATCTTGCTGTTCTTTTCTTCTTTTACTTCTTTTGCCATCTGTCATATTCTCCTTTTTTATCAGACTGGCAGAAACGCCAGCCTGTTTTATTTTTCTCTTCCTAGTTTTTCCCCCATCCGGCAAGCCCGTTTGTTCCCGGAATGAACGGATCTGATTCCTCACTGTCGTCATTAAAAATTGCAAATGGATCCTTATCGTCTGCCGAATTACCACCGGATGGCGCCGCAGGCTGCACCGGGGCAGGTGCCTGGTTATTCCTTCCTGTAAACGGATCATCCTGCCCCGTGGGTTGTTGTGGCAATGGAGACTGCGCCTGCTGTCCGGACTCTGCATGGGTTTCCCCCGGAGCATCAAGGGAATCGTTTGCATCGAAATCCCCGTTCTGGATGTCCTTCTTATAATAGGAGCTGCGCTTTGCTTCGTTTACATAGAATTCATAAATAAGGTTGCTGTAATACGTCTTTGGTGTCACCGGAACCAGCCCCATTAAAAGGCGGAACAAAAATGCCATCTTTTTTAATGAATGCGGGGTAACAGCGACCATCTTATTCTGCTTTTTTGATGTATTCTGTACCTGGAAAACAACTCCCGCACGCCCTTTGCCAATATTAAAATGACGGCATCCATTATTACCTGCTGTCCACTTATACGCGGATGGATATGGGCTGTTATCTTCCATGATTCTCTTCTGTGCAACACCATTATCAATTTCCTTACAAAACTGCCGGAATTCATCAATATCTAAGTAAAAATCAACGAAATCCTTTCCTCCGGAATTCAGGGCAACGATGGAAATTTTTACTTTCCCGATTGTCGGAGCCGGTGTAACGTTTACAAAATTTTTCTTGATATTATATTCCTTTAAGATAGAACCTTCACGGATCATCTCAAGATCCGATTTATACTTTTTTTCTTCCATATCTTTCTTTTCCTTTCCTTAAAAATTTGTCGTTTTATATCTTCACCTTACATATTGCGTCATATAAAAATTCGTCAAAGAAATCTGGAAAATTTTTGAAAAATATGCAAAAAAAAAGAGCCCGCAAGTATTACGAACTCTTTTGATTTTTCTTATTTATTAGGACAAAATGATGTATGAATCTTCTTCCATACTCCCCTCTTCCGGCTTTCCACCTTCCCAGGTAATATCATTTTCCTGTAAACTTTCTTCGTCTGCAGGATAACCACATGGACATGACCAACAGTAGCATTTTCCCTGTCCATTTTCGACTTCTTTTTGTGCTTTATGTTCACATCCATATCCATTATTAACATCCGCGTTCCCATTGAAATATGGACACTCTGAAACAAAATTATCAAAATTCTTTGCAATTCTCATGTATATACCTCCCATTAATCCTGATTTTGAAAGAAATCAACCTTAAGGGTCGGATCTTCTTGCATCTCATCGCCCCAGATGATCGCACGAAGTTTTTCGTCCTCCACTGACTTTTCAAAAAGAATTCTCGGAAGAGACAATGCCTCTGGATTACCATTCTTGTCCGGAATAAATTCGATGTCGATCCCTGGGTAATTTGGGTCAATACATGCAGTTGCACGGAGAATTCCTCCCGGCACATTAACATCGATATACTGTGGACGTCCCTGAGATTTTACTTTCTCATTGATTTTCTCATTTTCTCTTAATTTTTCCATGTCTTTTTTTCTCCTTTCGAATTTGAAATATTTGTTTTACATCTCTAATATGAAACAAAAAAAAGAAGAACCCGAAGGTTCCTCTTTCTCATTCCTGTTTTAAACGCGCTTCACAATCTTCCGGCCACACATCGGACAATATTTAATGCCCTCATCGAACTGGTCCGTTCCAAAATCGTAGCCACAGCATTCGGTGACGCCATCAACTATTTTTGTTGTTTCCGGTTCACCACTTTCCTGATTAGCTTCACCATTTAAGATTTCGTAAACCTTTTTGAGCTCCGTTAAGGCATATTCCTCACCAAATGAAGAAATATGGTCAACTTTTCTTCGGAGTTTTAAAATCAGCTCTTTTTTCTGGATAAATTCCTGTGCAGCCTGTTTTGAAGGAAACAGACAGGAAGTGTATCCACAGGAAGCATGGTCTGTAAGATACTCCCCACCTCCGGGAAGCTCGGCATATTGCCGTCCGAATCCATCCATCGTGACATACTTTCTGCCAACTTTAACTACTTTTCCCTCAACAATTTCCTTTGTATTTCCGAAATGTTCAATGGACCACGCAGATTCTCCAACGTGGAAATCTTTAATTGTAACATTACTCATGATCCTCACCTCCATCCTTACGCTCGTAAGTTGGAAGCCCCGGAACGGGTTCCGCATCCGCATCAAGGCAGAGCCAAGTACATCCCTGTTCTGCAGTATATTCCATTGCCTGATACAGATCAGCCGGGATCTTATCATTCATCGTGTCCGGATCAACAAATATAAACCATCCGTATCCATCCTTCTCGAATACAGGCGGAAGATTATTTGTAACTTCAATCTCCTTTCCACAGTGCAGACATTTTGGAGGGAACGGGTTTTTCGAAACGAGGTCGCATGTCTGATCCAACAGATCTACTGTTTTCGGAGAAATATGCATGGTGCTGATTGTAAGCATCTGCGTAAATTCCCCTGATACCAGCTGGAGTCTGCCTATCGGGAAATATTCTTCCTGATTTCCCATCTTTCCCGCGAAACAATCCTCAATGGTATACTCAGGGTTGACATCCTTCACAATATCCGCCACAACGGACGCAATGCTGTCCATCAGCAAACTATACGTCATACCGTAAAGGCAGGCGTTATTTTCATCCAATGTCTGGTTTTCATCCGGAACATGAATGCCGTAGCGGTCAAGCACGTTCTCAACCATCTCCAGAATGTCTCCGGCAGCATCACGGACCGCAACTTTACCGTGCAGCACGTATGGACTTCTCATTTCTTCCTTTTTCATATTTTTTCTCCTTTCGTTTTTGAAAATTACTTTTACATCTTTAATATGAAATGCAAAAAATTTTCAAAAACTTTCAAAATTCCCTTGACGAATCCCCATATGACGCAATATGTATCATGTAAAGGTCATAAACCGAGCTGCCAGGGTTACCGGCTGGCAGAAATCCTTTCGATATTTGTTTACACTTCCGGGTAATACCCGGAAGGGATAGTGAGGACGCAGCGTAAGCTGTTCCGGGTCCGACTCCCGGATATCCCTTTCAACTGCCGCATGCAGTTTCGTTTAACATTTTCACTGACCGGATGCGGCCTGTGGGTTTTCCTGCTGAACCAAAATAACGATAACCGCCAGATTAACAGCAGCGTACGTTGGCGTGAAAACTATCGGCGTACAAGAATCTCCTTTCAGATTTGTTTACAAAAAATATCTCTTGTATTTTTTACACAAATATTGCAAACCATCTTGACACGTTCTGCAAAATGGTGCGACAATACAACAAGGATTTAAAAACAATGTCAACTTTTACAGAGAACCGGAGAAATACTATGGAAAGAAAAGAGAATAAAGCTTTAATAAAAAGTGATGCAAAACCAGAAAAACAAAATGATAAATTAACCAAAGACGAAAAGGAAGAACTGGAAAATTTATGCCACCAGATCCATATCGCAAAGTGTGATGCAAATTCCATCCCTTATTACGAGCCGCCAATCGGTGCGCTTGCAGATGAAGTCTTAAAGGAAAATTTTAAAACCAAGGATTTAAAAACAGAAAGCCGGAGAATTTATTTTCTGTGCTTAAAACAGATGGAACAACACAAAGGAAAGAACAACACACTTATTTCCGTGCTCTGTGTGGCAGCCGCTCTTGGAATAGTTGTATACGGGCTCACTTCTGCAACAGGTTCCATGCAGACACCGTGCATCATATTTGCCGCTATACTCGCACTCATCGGTGTGTGGGGAACGTTTGATACCTCCCCGCGTTTTACGAAGGTATACATTAAAGACCTACATGATTCTGCATATCGGCTTATGCATTTGCAACAGAAAAGGTAAGAGGCTAGTGGATAAGGTATTACACAAAATCAAAATACATTAAGAAGAAAGAAGGAATATTTTATGAAAGCAAAAAGAGGAACATTAACCCCAAGACAGACTGAACTTATGGAATTCTTATGGAGCGAGAACAAACCTATGACTTCCAATACAATGGCAGAGAAACTGGCACCAGCCGGTTGGAACAGTGTAACACTGTTTAAAACTGTACAGGCTCTTACCACAGACGGATTCCTTGAAGTTACCGGACTGGAGAAAACCGTAAAAACTTGGCTCTTCATTAGGATGTGTGGTATAGAAAATCGGCTTAAAGCCGCTTAAAACTTGAAAAAGCATATGTACTTCAGTATGATTTTTTTGCGAAGAAAAATCTACAAGAAAGAAGTTACATATGCTCA
>Ga0256405_10000847_pt1 | contig 92857 bp, 65 predicted proteins | sample RumenRJG_02DNA_FD_189096 | JGI IMG/M metagenome (GOLD analysis project Ga0256405, IMG submission 189096) | Bovine rumen microbial communities from Lethbridge, Alberta, Canada - RJG_02 | ecosystem: Host-associated > Mammals > Digestive system > Stomach > Rumen | place: Canada: Alberta...
GGGCGGGTTGTCCTGCAAACCTTCCGCTTCGCTCCATCCCTCCCACCGCTTCGCGGCGGGCCCCTCCCGTTCACGAGGCCACGGGCGGCCACGGGTTTGCCAGGACAACCCGCCCGGCTCACTTTTTAATAAAAAAAGAAGACGGCCGGACGGCCGTCTTCCTTTCTGTTCCAGCGACGCTCCTCCTAGGAGAAGTTGTCGTACAGGATGCTTTCCGGAGCCACGCCCAGACTGTCGAGCAGGGCGTTCACGGAGGCCACCATCATGGGCGGACCGCACATGAAGTACTTGATGTCCTCGGGCGCCTCGTGGTTCTTCAGGTAGGTCTCGTTCATCACGTTGTGGACGAAGCCCGCCGTGTACTTCACGCCCGCAGCGTCGGCCGCCGGATCCGGGCGGTCGAGGGCCAGGTGGAAGTGGAAGTTCGGGAAGTCGCGCTCGATCTCCGCGAAGTCCTCCAGGTAGAAGGCCTCGACCAGGCTGCGCGCGCCGTAGAAGAAGTGCACTTCGCGCTTGGTCTTCAGCGTCTTGAACAGGTGCATGATGTGGCTGCGGAGCGGAGCCATGCCGGCGCCGCCGCCGACGAAGATGTACTCCTGGCTGTCCGGATCGTCCTTCGGAAGGAGGAACTCACCGTAAGGGCCGGAAATCCACACCTTGTCACCCGGCTTGCGGCTGAACACGTACGAGGAGGCCACGCCCGGAGGCACCGGCAGCATCTTGAACACGCCCTTCGGCTGGTTGCGGTCGAACGGAGGCGTCGCGATACGGACGTTCAGCTTGATGACGTCCTTCTCGGCCGGGTAGGAAGCCATGGAATAGGCGCGGATCGTCGGCACGGTGTTCTTCGCCTTGATGCCGAAGAAGCCGTACTTCTCCCAATCGCTCCGGTAGATGTCGTCCACGTCGATGTCGGCGAAGTCGATGTCGTATGCGGGGATGTCGATCTGGATGTATTCACCGGACTTGAAGTCGATGTGCTCGCCTTCGGGCAGCCGGACCGTGAACTCCTTGATGAAGGTCGCCACGTTCTTGTTGGAGATGACCTCGCACTCGAGTTTCTTGACGCTCAGGGCCGAATCCGGCACCTGGATCTTGATGTTGTCCTTGATCTTGACCTGGCAGCCGAGACGGTAGCCTTCCTTGATCTGCTTGCGGGAGAAGAAGCCTTCCTCGGTGGGGAGGATGGTTCCGCCGCCCTCTACGACCTGCACCTTGCACTGGCCGCAGTTGGCCTTGCCGCCGCAGGCGGAGGGAAGGAAGATCTTCTCGTCCGCCAGGGTGTGCAGCAGATCGCCGCCCTGCGGAACATCGAGGGTCTTCTTGCCGTTGTTGATGTCGATGGTCACCGTCCCTTCCGGGGTCAGTTTCGCTTTGATGACCAGAAGCAGCGCTACGAGGATCAGCGTGACGATGACGATCGTTGCGATGGCTGAAAGAATGGTTGAAAACATAGCAGTGCCTCCTTTTTTAAAGTGTGATACCCATGAAGGTCATGAAAGCCATGGCCATCAGACCGACGGTGATGAACGTGATACCGATGCCTTTCAGTGCCGGGGGCACGTTGTTGTAGGCCATCTTCTCGCGGATCGCGGCCAGGGTCACGATGGCGAGGAACCAGCCGATACCGCTGCCGAGGGCATAGACCGCAGATTCGCCGAAGGACGAGAAGTCCTTGTTCTGCATGAAGAGGGAACCGCCCAGGATGGCGCAGTTCACGGCGATCAGCGGCAGGAAGATACCCAGGGAGGCGTAGAGCGACGGGGCGAACTTCTCCACGACCATCTCGACGATCTGCACGATCGCGGCGATGACGGCGATGAAGATGATGAAGCTCAGGAAGCTGAGGTCCACGTTCGCGAAGCTTTCGCCCATCCAGGAGAGGGCACCGGGCTGCAGCACGTATTTGTTCAGGAGATAGTTGATCGGCAGGGTCACGAGGAGCACGAAGATAACCGCGAGACCGAGTCCTGAAGCAGTCTTCACATTTTTCGATACCGCCAGGAACGAGCACATTCCCAGGAAGTATGCGAAAATCATATTGTCAACGAAGATTGACTTGACGAATAAACTCAAATATTCCATTTTCAGTTCAGTCTAAGGGTTATTTCTCCTGCAGGTCTTTCTGGATGCCGCGCTGGATCCAGATGATGACACCGATCAGGATCAGCGCCATGGGCGGCAGGATCACGAGACCGTTGTTGACATAGCCCGCTTCATACAGGGCGTTCGGGATGACCTGGACGCCGAAGAGCGTACCGGAGCCGAAGAGCTCGCGGAAGAAGGCGACGACGATCAGGATGAGACCGTAGCCCACACCGTTGGCCAGACCGTCGAGGAGCGACGGGATCGGCTTGTTGCCGAGCGCGAAGGCCTCGATGCGGCCCATCACGATACAGTTCGTGATGATGAGGCCGATGTAGACCGACAGCTGCTTGTCAATGCTGTAGGCGAAGGCCTTGAGGACCTGGTCCACCAGGATCACCATCATGGCCACCACGACCAGCTGGACGATGATACGCACCCGGTTCGGGATGGTATTCCGCAGCAGGGAGAGGATCAGGCTGGAGACGCCGGTCACGATGATGACGGACAGCGCCATGACCAGCGCGCCTTTCATCTCGACGGTGACGGCGAGGGAGGAGCAGATACCCAGCACCAGGACGGTGATCGGGTTCCCCTTGAAAATCGGGTTCAGAATCGTTTCTTTCAGATTTGCGTTCATATTCCTGTCCTCCTGTTATTTTTTCTGGAAATAAGGTTTGTACGCTTCGAGCCAGGTGTTCACCGCGGTACCGAGGCCCTTGGAGGTCATCGTGGCACCGGTGATGGCGTCGATCTCGCTGGCCTTCGCGGCTCCGCCCTTGACGATGGCGAAAACCGGGCTGGAGGCCCAGTCGGCCTGCTTGCCGACGAACTGCGCGCGGAAGTCGGGATCGTCCTTGATCTTGGCGCCCAGGCCGGGCGTCTCGGACTCATGGTCGAAATAGGCGCCGACGAAGGTCTTCGCGTCGTCCGCGAAAGCGAGGTATCCCCAGACGGGGCCCCAGAGGCCTGCGCCGTAGCAAGGGATGACGGTGATCTCGCGGCCGTCCTTCCCGAAGATGTACACGGGCAGCTGCGCGCCGTTCCCTTTGCGGATCGCGACGTTCTGCGCCTTCAGACCGTCCTGGAGTTCGATGTTCTTCACATCGGTGTTCAGGGCGCGGAGCGAATCGCCCTTCTCGTCGATCAGGAAGGCCCGCCGGATGTTGGATGCGTAAGCCTCCAGCACTTTGTCATTGCCCATCGCACTGCATTCGTCCTTGGTGTAGAACTGGGCGGCGCAGAGCATCTGGCTGATGGTCTCGGCCTTGATGTTCGCGTCCTGCCGGGGCTTGAGCGTCATCGCCACGAAGGCGAGGAGCGCGGCGACCAGCACGACGATGAGGGTCGAGTAGATGACCGTATATACGTTGCTATTTGTATTCATAGTCATTGTAAATTAAGCGATTGAACCTTTCTTGGCCCTTCTGTTGACCGCCGTGGTGGTCACGCAGTGGTCGATCAGCGGGGCGAAGGTGTTGCACAGCAGGATCGCGAGCATCATGCCTTCCGCATAGCCCGGGTTGAAGAGGCGCACCATCACGCAGAGGGCGCCGACCAGGAAGCCGTAGATCCACTTGCCGGTCTCCGTCTGGGCGGAGGTCACCGGGTCGGTGGCCATGAACACGGTACCGAAGGCGAAGCCGCCCATCACCAGCTGCATCCAGGCGGGAACGTCCGTGATGCCGGCCGCGGTGCCGATCCAGCCGACCAGCAGGGCACCGATGACGGAGGAGCACATGACCTTCCAGGAGGCGATGCCCGTCCAGAGCAGGATGACCGCACCGATCAGGATGGCGATGACCGAAGTCTCACCGACCGAGCCGGGGATGGTTCCGGCGAACATGTTCCAGAAGTTGTAGCCGGCTCCGTCGAGGGCGCTCATCGCGCCCTGGCCGTCCGCCAGGTAGGAGAGCGGCGTGGCGCCGGAGAAGCCGTCGACGAGGGTCTCGCCCTTCTTCAGGGCAACCCAGGCCTCGGAACCGGACATCGCGCTCGGATAGGCGAAGAACAGGAAGGCGCGGGCGACCAGCGCCGGGTTGAGGAAGTTCATGCCGGTGCCGCCGAAAACCTCCTTCGCGAAGACGACGGAGAACGCGACGGCGAGGGCGAGCATCCACAGGGGAAGGTCGGCGGGGACGATGAGCGGAATGATCATGCCGGTCACCAGGTAACCCTCGTTGACTTCCTCGCCGCGGATCTGTGCGAACGCGAATTCGATGCCGAGTCCGACGAGATAGGAGACGATGTACAGGGGCAGGACTTTGAAAAAGCCGAAGAAGAAGGTTCCCCAGAAGCCCGTGTCGGCTCCGGTGGCGAGGTTGTGCTGGTAGCCGACGTTCCACATGCCGAAGAGGGCGGCCGGAACGAGGGCCAGCACGACGATGATCATGATGCGTTTGAGGTCGACCGCGTCACGGACATGGGCTCCCTTCGCGGTCACCGTGGCGGGTACGCGCAGGAAAGTGTCGAAAGCGTCCCACGTCGAATGCAGCCATCCCAGTTTTCCGCCTTTCTCGAAAAGGCCCGGCTGCGTGTTGGGGGTATTTTGTTCCATAGTGCGTTTCAATTAAGCCATTTCCTTGATCATCAGGTCGATACCAGCCTGGATGATGGCCTGGATGTCATTCTTGGACGGATCTACGAATTCGCAGAGCGCGAAATCCTCGGGAAGGACTTCGTAGATGCCGAACTTCTCCATCTTCTCGATGTCGCCGACGAGGCAGGCCTTGATCAGGTACACCGGGAAGAGGTCCATCGGGAGCACCTTCCCGTACATGTCGGAGACGACGAAGGCGCGCGGTCCGCCGTGCGTGTTCGTGTCCATCTTGTACCGCTTCCCGGGCAGCAGCCAGGAGAAGTACGATTTCGTGGCGCTGAACTGGTTGAAGCGGAAGGGTTTCGCCCAGCCGAGCACCTCGCGTTCGCGGCCTTCGCGGATCAGTGTCACCTGGTTGTCGAAGAAGCCGAGGAAGCCGTCCGCGCCGGCGTTTGTGCCGGTGAGGAGGTCACCGCTGATCCAGCGGATCTCGTCTTCCGGGTTCTCGACGTAGGCGGCGAAGCTGCGCATCGGCGCACCGCAGAGGGTGTCGACATAGGCCGGATCCTTGGCGGCGGGGCCGGTGACGGCCACCTTGCGGCTCAGGTCCACCTTGCCCGTCGTGAAGAGCTTGCCGATGGCGGCCAGCAGGAGCGGGGACACCGTCCAGACGGTCTCGCCCTTGTGGATGGGGGAGATATGGCTGATCTGCACACCGACGTTGCCCGCGGGATGCTTCTTCCCGTTGATCGTGTGCAGCGTGGCGTCCTTCAGGGCGCAGAAGAGGGAATCGGCCCGGTTCACGCAGATGTGGACGGGGGCCAGTTTCGCGAGGGCGGTCACGCCGGCCTGCAGGGCGCCGGTTTCGCCCTGGAGGACGAATTCCGTATCAGCGGCGAGCGGGGCGGTGTTGAAGCCGGAAACAAAAATAGCCTTCGGTTTCAGCGCCGGATCGGCGACAATTCCGTAAGGCCGCTGGATGAGCGCGGGCCACAGGCCGCTGGCGAGGATCCGTTCCTTGACGGCATCCGCTTCCATGCGGGCGGGGTCTTCCTTGCCGAAGTCGATGGCTTCCCCGGCGCCGTCCGCATTGATGACGACAGCCAGCAGTTTCCGCTTGTCACCGCGGACAACCTGCCCGACGGTGCCGCTGACCGGCGAGGACAGCAGGATCTCGGGATGTTGTTTGTCGGCGAGCACCGGAGATCCGGCCAGGACCTTGTCGCCTTCCTTTACCAGCAACCGAGGGGAAAATCCCTTGAAATCACCGGGTTTCAGCGCGACAACGTCGGGAACGATCTGCTTGTCCGTCCGGGGAGCGGCCTTTCCGGCGACCGGAATGTCGAGCCCCTTTTTCAAATCGATGTTGTTTGACATTGTTATGTGATGATTAAATGAATTTCAAAATTCGGACGCAAAGTTACTTATTTTTTACTAAATTCGTGTCTATTATGGACAACAAAGCGAGTGCTATTTTCGAGGGACTCAACGCCGAGCAGCAATCGGCGGTGGGATGTGTGGAAGGACCGGTGCTGATCGTGGCCGGAGCGGGGTCGGGAAAGACCCGCGTTCTGACGTCCAGGATCGCCCTGCTGTTGGAAAGAGGGGAGGAACCGTCCAGAATCATGGCGTTGACTTTCACCAAGAAAGCCGCCGGAGAAATGAAGGAACGTATCGCCCGGATGGTGGGCGGGCGCCAGGCGTGGAAGCTGTGCATGGGCACCTTCCATTCCGTATTCATCCGCTTCCTGCGGGAGTATGCCCCCTCCCTGGGGTATCCGTCTTCCTTTACCATTTATGATACGTCGGATTCGGTGAGTGCGATGAAGGCTTGCATCAAGGAACTCGGGCTGGACGACAAGGTCTACAAGCCCAAGGAGGTGCTGTCGCGGATCTCGCTCGCGAAGAACAATCTGGTGACGCCGTCCGCGTACCGCAACAACCCGCAGGCCGTGCAGAGCGACATCCGGGCCCGGAAACCGCGGATCTGCGACCTGTATACCCTGTACCAGGCCCGTTGCAAGGGGGCCGGCGTGATGGATTTCGACGACATCCTGCTGAACATGAACATCCTGCTGCGGGACGATCCCGCGGCGGCGCATGAGATTTCGTCGCGGTTCGACCATGTCCTCGTGGACGAGTACCAGGACACGAACTTCGCGCAGTACCTGATCCTGAAGAAACTGTGCGCCGTGCACCGCAACATCTGCGTGGTGGGTGACGATTCGCAGTCGATCTACGCGTTCCGCGGGGCCAAGATCGAAAACATCCTCAATTTCCGGAAGGACTATCCGGAGTGCCATGTCTTCCGGCTGGAGCAGAACTACCGCTCGACCGCGAACATCGTCGGCGCGGCCAACTCGCTGATTGCAATGAACACCAACCGCATCCCGAAGACCTGCGTGGCCGTGGCCGGTGCGGGGGAGAAGATCCGCCTGCTGAAGAATTATTCCGAGCAGGAAGAGGCGCTGCGGGTGGCTTCCGAGATCGTCGACCGGATGCAGTCGGACCGGGCCGCCTACCAGGATTTCGCCGTCCTCTACCGGACGAACGCGCAGTCACGTGCCCTGGAGGAGGCTCTGCGGCGCCGCAACCTGCCTTACCGGATCTATTCCGGCAACTCCTTCTTCGACCGGGCGGAAGTGAAGGACATGCTGTCCTACTTCAAGCTGGTGGTCAACGTCAACGACGACGAGGCCTTCAAACGCGCCGTCAAGACGGCCCGCGGCATCGGCGACACGTCCATGCGGGCCCTGGAGGCGATGGCGCGCGAGTTGCACCTGTCCCTGTTCCGTGCCGCCGCCTCGGAGCGCTTCGCCGAGTTCGGGCTCAAGCCGGCGGCCATCGAGAAGATCCGTGTCTTCTGCTCGATGATCGACACGTTCGCCGCCAAGGTCGAGACGACGGACGCCCGGGAACTGACCGTCGCCCTGTCGGACGCCTGCGGCCTGCTCGCCTCGCTGAAGGCGGATACATCCATCGAGGGGCAGGCACGTGCGGCCAACGTGGAGGAACTCCTCAACAGCGTGGCCCTCTTCGTGGAGGAGCGCCAGGAAGAATACCTGGAGGAACTGCAGGCGGACAATCCCGATGTCGAAGAGGAGGACATCCGTTTCCCGGTCGTCACCCTCGGCGAATTCCTGGAGAACATCTCCCTGCTGAGCAATGTCGACTATGAACAGGGCGAGGATGCGGAGAACCGCATCGTGCTGATGACGGTCCATTCCGCCAAGGGCCTGGAATTTCCATACGTCTTCGTGGCGGGCATGGAAGAAAACCTGTTCCCTTCGGGCGGCATGCTCGCTTCCGCACAGGATATCGAGGAGGAGCGCCGCCTCTTCTACGTGGCGATGACGCGGGCGGAGAAGGCCCTGTACCTGTCGTTCGCTTCCTCGCGCATGCGGAACGGCCGGCATGAGTCCAATGCGCCGAGCCGTTTCGTGCGGGAGATCGATCCGCAGTTCCTGGCGAATCCGCTCCGCAGTTCGGATTTCGGGGGCCTCGATGCCGGCGGGGACGCTTTCCCGGGGTTCGGCAGCCGTGCCTACCGTCCGGAAGGAGGATCTCCGCGTCCTTCCCGTCCGGGTTTCGGCGGGAGGCCGGCAGCAAGCGTCCGCCCGGCTGCGCCTTCCGGGCCGGTGACGGCCGAAATGCTGAAGAACCGCCCGTTGCCGCCGAAGATCCCGGATGCCGATTTCGTCCCCGTTCCCATCGATACACTGGCCGTGGGAGACCGGATCGAGCACAACCGGTTCGGGTTCGGGACCATCCTGGAGATGACCGGCAGTGGTCTGGACAAGAAGGCGAAAATTTCGTTCGACAAGTACGGAGAAAAGCTTCTTTTGCTGAAATATGCGAAAATCCGCAAATAATTTTGCATATATAAAAAAACTTTATATCTTTATACCGAAGTTTTTCATAGTTTAAGTTTAGGTTAAGTAGCGGGGCGAACGCAGTGATTGCGATTGCCCCGCGAATTTTTTTGTTTCTTTAAGTTGGATTTCTGTTTTTGAAAACGGGATGCCGCATCATTCCCTAGCTTTGTCGTCCGGTTCGCAACGGTGCGGGCCGTAAACGATCAAAACTATGGAAAAAACCTCGAAGACCCTGTCGCGGGTCTTGCTGGCGACCATCGGCGCCTTGTTCGCAGCCGGGTCGTTCTCCTGCAACAAATTTCCGGTCGATTCACCACCGGGTACTTTGAGCTGGCGCATCGACGCGCCGGTGTCCACGCGTGCGCTGCACGAAATACCGGATACGGACGCCTTCATCCTGAAGGTCAGCGACGCTTCCGGGAAAACGCTTTATGAAGGCGCGTATGGAGCCTCGCCCGAGGCCTTGCTGGTGGATCCGGGCACCTATACCGTCCGGGTGGTGTCCGCAGAATTCCAGGCGCCTGCCTTTGACGCGCCCCAGTTCGGTGACGAGCAGGCAGTCCTCGTCTCTTCCGGCGCCCGCACGGTCGTCCGGCTCAACTGCACGCAGCGCAATGCCGGGCTGCGCCTGCTCCCGGACGCATCCTTCCGTACCGCCTATCCCGACGGGCGGTTCCAACTCTCTTCCTTCTCCAGGAAACTCGACTACGACTTCACGGAGCGTCGTATCGCCTATTTCATTCCTGGAAACGTCTCTGTATCCGTCGTTTCCGGTGGCGCTTCAACCCCGCTCCTGACTCGTTTCCTGAGCCCGTGCGAGATTCTCTCGCTGGGGTTGTCCTGCCCGGCCGGCGGTACGGCGCCATCGCATCAGATGACGATTGCGGTCGACACTTCGCGTGTATGGAACGCCGACCGGTTCACCGTGGGGGAGGAAGGCGGAACCGCTTCCGGTGCAAGCCCTTCCTGTGCCTATGGCATCTCTCAGGCGCGGGAACATGCCGGTGAAAAGGCTGTTTGGGTCTGTGGCTTCATCGTCGGCGGCGATTTGTCGTCGTCCAAGAACGGCATCTCTTTCGAGGCGCCTTTCCAGTCGGCTACGAACCTGGCCCTGGCGGCGCGTTCTTCCGTGACGGACAAGGCATCCTGCCTGTCGGTCAAACTGGTCAAGGGCGAGATCCGCGACCGGATCAACTTGGCTGACCATCCCGAGATGCTGGGCCGCAAAGTCTTCCTGAAGGGCGACTTGATCGAGGCCTATTATGGGATTCCCGGGCTGCAGAACATCACGGAATGCATTATCAATGAATGACCGACAGAAACAACCTCTTATGATGAACAGATCCTTTTTATTCCTGCTGCTGGCCGCATCGCTTCTCGGGCTGCCGGCAGTCCTTTCAGCGCAATCCGCCGATGACAGCCGGGTCTACGAACTCGGCCTGGGCGGCATGATGTTGAACCTGTCCCGGATGACGGTCACCGATTTCCGCCAGACCGCCGGGGGCGACTATGTCTTCCGTGTGGAAGACAAGCACCTGTACGGCGGATTCGAACTGTATGCCGCGACCCCGCTCAAACCGTGGCTGTATGTCGACGTACAAGGCTCCCTGGGCATGGCCCGCTATATGGAAGGCGGTCGTTACGAGTCCGGCTGTTCCCTGCTGCTCGGCCCGGGACTCCAGTGGCGCCCGTGGGGGAACCGCTCCTGGGTACAACCTTACCTTCGCCTGGGCATCGACTATTTCACCAAGGACTTTCCGCTGCGCTATTTCGGCGTCTTCGAAGGCGATGTGACCGGCGAGGGCGTCTGGCGGGCGGAAGATGCTTGGAACAAGGGTTATACCTTCGATGCGAAACGGCTCATCCCCGTCTCCGCAGGCATCGGTCTCGTCGGCTGGGTTACGGACCGGCTGGGGGTGCGCCTCCAAGGCCGCTACCTGCGCGCGCTCGGCAATTCCGGAGCGAATTTCGCCCAGTTCTCCGCCGGGGTCGTCGCCTGTCTCGGGAAAAGCGGCCGCACCAAGGCGGTCGCAGACCGCTACGTGGCTGCACATCCGGAAATATATGACGCGTTCTATGCCGCCCGGCTGCCTGAGCGGGTCGTTGAGAAGGAGGTCGTCCGCGAAGTCCCGGTAGAACGGGTGGTGGAGCGAATCGTTGAAAAGGAGTCGGGCGAAAAGTCGGAGCGTATCCTCGCCGAAATGATGGAAAACGTCAATTTCGACTTCGATACGGCCGTCCTGTCGCCCTCCAGCGGCCGGATCCTCGACGCGGTGGCTCAGATGCTGCTCCAGTATCCCGACACGCGTTTCCTGGTCTGCGGATACACGGATTCGGTGGGCTCGGACGAATACAACGTAGCCCTTTCCCGCGACCGTGCGAAAGCGGTCTGGCAGGCGCTGGTCAACCGGGGCGTCCCGGCCGGCCGCCTGGCTTGGCGCGGCTTCGGAAACCGGGTCGCCCTCATGCCTCCCTCCGCTTCGGAGGAGCAGCGCCGGGTCGACCGGAAGGTCGTTCTCGAACGCATCCAGGACGAAGCGACATGGGATTATCTTACCAAGTAACCAACTAAACCAATGCGATATGAAAAGAAATACATATAGATTGATGATCGGGGCGGCGGTCGTATGCGCCCTGTTTTCCTGTACGAATCTCGAGGTAACGATGCCGCATGGCCCCCGCGGGGAGCAAGGCATCCAGGGCTTGCCCGGAAAGGACGGTGCCGACGGGCTCTCTTCCTATGCGGAGTGGAAAGCGTACATCGCTTCCGGCACCGTGGAGGATCCCCAGCGGCCGGGAACGAAGTGGGACCCTTCCCGCAACAGTCTGCAGGACTATTTCCTTTTCCTGACCGGTCCGCAGGGCGACGATGGCAGTACCCCCTATATCGGGGAGAACGGCAACTGGTGGGTCGTCTCCGCCGGCGCCCCGACGGACCTGGGAGTTCCCGCCCGTGGAGAAAGCGGGCGCGACGGTGCTTCTGCGTATGAAATCTGGCTCCACCAGATTGCGTCCGGCGCGATTTCCTATTCCGGGGGAACGGATGTCGTGGCATTCTTAAAGTACCTGGAAGGTCGTGACGGCAAGGACGGACGCGATGGAACCGACGGACTGACGCCCCGCATCGGCGACAACGGCAACTGGTGGATCGGTGACCAGGATACGGGCGTCGCCGCCAAAGGCCGTGACGGCGTGGACGGGCGCGACGGCAAGGATGGTGTCGACGGGAAGGATGGCGAGAGTATCTCGGTAACGGGGCGTTCTGCCTACGAACTCTGGGTGGAGGCCGTGCTTTCGGACGAGGGCCTGCCGAATCCCGGGAACGGCGCTTTTGACCCGGAAACGTATCCCAAATGGCCTGAAGATGCGGTTTCGCTGGACGATTTCTGGCGTTACCTCCAGGGCGCAGAGGGCAAAACGGGCCGTACCGGCGCCGATGGAAAGGACGGTCGTGACGGGAAAGATGGAAAGAATGGTTTGTCCGCCTATGAGGTGTGGGTTGAGTTGATCCATGGCGGTCAAGTCGACCATCCACAGGAGCCGGGAGAGAAATGGCCGGCCACCGAAGATGGTTTCCAGGATTATTTCCGCTTCCTGACGGGAGCGAAAGGCGATGATGGGAATACGCCCTATGTCGGTGCGAACGGAAACTGGTGGATCGGCGATGAGGATTCGGGGGTGCCTGCCCGCGGCCGTGACGGCCGTGACGGAGCGGACGGCCAGCCTGGAGCAGACGGCCAGGACGGAGCGGACGGCCAGCCTGGTGCTGATGGCCAGACGCCCCATATCGGAGACAACGGCAATTGGTGGATCGGGAGTACGGACACGGGCATTCCGGCGCGAGGACGTGACGGAAAGGACGGCCAGGACGGCCAGGACGGCCAGGATGGCCAGGACGGTCAGGACGGCGTGGCCGGCTCCTCTGCTTATGATATCTGGAAAGCGGCGGTGTTGTCTGCCGAAGGGTTGCCCAACCCCGGAAATGGCGTGTATGATACCGACCTGTGGCCGAACTGGCCGGCGGACGCCGTGTCTCTTTCCGATTTCTGGGACTATCTCCGGGGCGCGGATGGCGCGGATGGAAAAGACGGCGCGGACGGTCAGGATATCCAGCAGGTGCATGTCTACAACGAGGAAGTCGATCCTGGCAAATACAACCTCGCCCCTGTCCGCGCACTGAAACGCGTCACCCTCGATGCGTCCGGAACCGGCACGGAAACGACCTACGAATATGTCAATCCGTACTCCGGTGGCGCCGCTTTCATCGTGACGGGCCCTGGACCGGTCCTCTTGCCGAACTGTGCGGTGACCTTCTCCAGCGTGACGGGAAAGACCTATTCGAAGACGTCCGATGACGAAGCATATATCTACCTGACCCGGGAGGAACTTGAGGATTACCACGACGGCGATCCTTCTGCAGAGACGCCGCTCAAGCCTGCTTCCTTCACGTTCGGCGGCAGGACCGTGAGCGACCCTTCGAAAATCGCGGCCACTTGCCGGGTTCCTTACCGGGTGCGCTTCTCGATCGATATCTCGTCCGTGACATTGCTAAGTGACCGGGTTGTCGCCTACCTGACCCTGCACCGCTTCGTGGAGGGAAAAGAAGTCATCCTGAAGGCCAAGACCTCCGGTGGGTCGACCAGCCTGTCATGGCCGGAGAAAGCGGTTTACGATGGTACGAAATACGGGTTCTCCTATTACCGTGGAGCTGGCGACGTCGACTATTTGAAGACATTGGACAAGTCGGCGGATCCTGAAGTGATCTCGGTGTCAGCATCCGATGCGCGTTACCGGCCGATCGTGACGGATGGGGAGGAGAGTACGACCTTCTTCCATCCGTCCTTCGGGAACGGCATCTCTCCGGTTACGGTGCGGGTACATGAAACGTTCGTCAACGGCGCCGGCACATATACGCCTCCGTTGGCCGACTACGGGCTGCTGAAGTCGGCGTCTGAGCAAGTCCATCTTCCGGAACTGCGGCGGATGGAAGGGTTCGACTTCCGGTCCTCCACCGGTTCGTCCTCCCTCGTCGTGGATGGCAAACCTTATGAGATCCTGGATCCCACGGGTGCGCCCGTGGTGGTCAACACGGCGAACCTCCACGTCATCCTGGGTGAGACGACACTCAGCATCCGTCCGCGTTACGAGGACTTCGGCCAGTGCTACAGGCAGGGCGACGGGATCCTGCAAGAGGGTGTATACCGCTTTGTCCGCTATGCTTCCCTGCAGGAGGCGAAAGCGGATGGCGCGTTGTCTTCCGGATCGAAGGTCGGGCTTGTGTATGCCCGGGGAAAGAAAGACGGCAACATGCTTTACAGCACGGCTTCACTGCCTTTTGATGCGACCAAGGAACTGGATGATCCGACGAATGGGCTGACGACGATCAAGAACGTCTACAATGGATTCCGTGTCGGCTTTTCGAGGACTTTCACCCGCAACAGCAGCGCTGCCTATTATGACTATTCCGTGTCAGACGTAGGGGTCACCATCGGCTCCGTTTCGTATGCACACCAGTGGGGAGAACTCCAGTATGATGCGCAGGCGGATCCGTACAGGGCTTCTCTCTCGCTGGGCGGGGGCGATTATCCCGTACAGGTGATCTTGGAAACGGTCAGCCGTCCATTGGCAGAAGAGTAAAAAATCTACGGCGGTGAATCCCAGTGCTTCGGGTTCACCGCCGTAGTTTCTTCGTTCCTGATGCCTGCGGATTATCTCTTCTTGAACAGTCCGCCGAGCACGCTGGTCACGATGCCCGCGCCGATGGCTTTGCCGACACCGGACTTGGTGAGCGAGAGCAGGATGTCGTTCAGGTCGACGTCACCGTCGCCGTCCTGGTCCTTGATGAAAGAGGACGTCTTCCCGAGGATCGTAGGGATCAGGCCGGACAGGCTGCTGGACAGGCCCTGGCCGAGGTTCAGCTTGCTGAGGATGTTGTTCGTGAACAGCTTGCCGGCCAGTGCGGTGACCGGGCTGGCCGCCGCCTGCGTCTTGCCCGTAAAGAGGTCTTTGATCGCGTCGATGCCGCCGGCTTTCGATGCGGTCTGCGTGAGGCTGCCGAGGATCGAGTCTCCCAAGCCGCCCAATACCTGGCTCTTGACCTGGGACGGGATCTCCAGGTTGCCGGCAGCGGCCTTGACCTGCTGCATGATGATGTCTGAAATATTAGCCATATTCTTTTGTGTATTAAAATGTTGCTTTGATACAAAAATAATAAAAAAAGTGAAAGATGATACAGCTTCCTACAGATACTCATCGAAATAGGCCGTGACCTTGTCCATCAGGTGGATCCGCCAGCGGCCGAACACGTTGTGCTCGGAACGGGGGTAGGGGAAGTAGTCGAGCTGGACGCCTTCTTCGATACATTGCTGGACGAAACTCAGGCTGTGTTCCCAGACGACGGTGTTGTCGATGGCGCCCTGGCAGATCAGCAGCTTGCCCTTGAGGTCCTTCGCCCGGCGGATCAGGCTCGTCTGCGCGAATCCTTCGGGATTGGTCTTTTCCGTTTCCATGTACCGCTCCCCGTACATCACTTCGTACCATTTCCAGTCGATGACCGGTCCGCCGGCCACGCCGACCTTGAAGGTCTCGGGGTAGTGGGTCATCAGGGAGATGGTCATGAAGCCGCCGTAGCTCCAGCCGTGCACGCCGATCCGGTCTGCATCCACGAAGGGGAGCGCGCGCAGCATGTCGATGCCGACCATCTGGTCTTCCATCTCGCACTGGCCGCAGCGGCCGTGGATTTCCTTTTCATAGGCGGCGCCCCGGTTGGACGTGCCCCGGTTGTCCTGGACATAGACGATGTAGCCTTTCTGGGCCATCAGCATCTCCCACATGCGGACCTGCCCCATCCAGCTGTCGCGGACCATCTGTGAATGCGGGCCGCCGTACACGTAGAGGACGACGGGGTATTTCTTTGCCGGATCGAAGCCGGGCGGCAGGAAGAGGCGGTACCAGTTGTCGTATTTCCCATCCGCGCTTTTCACCGTACCGAGCATCGCCTCGCCGGTCCGGTAACCGGCCAGCGGGTCTTCGGCGCGGCTGAGCGTGCGGATTTCCTTCCCGTCCGCCTGGCAGAGTTTCGTCACCGTCGGAACGGAGAAACTGCTGTACGTGTCGATGTAACGGGTGCAGTCTTCGTTGAGGGTGACGTCGTGCCAGCCTTCTTCCCGGGTGAGCCGGACCGGCTTCCCGATGATGGCCTTCCGGAGCGGGTCGCCGGCATTCCTGCCGGCTTTGCCTGGTTTCACGGTGATGCGGAACAGGTGGTTCTCGACAGGGGAGACGACGGCGGAAGTGTACCAGACGTGCGTCCCGTCGTTGCCGGCATATTCGGCATCTGCATCTTCGGGTGTCAGCCGCCGGATCCCTCCGAGGGTGTCGCACAGGTAGAGGTTCCGGTAGCCGTCCCGGTTGTCCGTCCGGTAGAGGAACAGGCTGCCGCTCCCTTTCAGGAAGCGGACCGGGTCCAGCGGCTCCACGTAGCGGTCGTTCGCCTCCGTGAGCAGCGTGCGGACGAAGGAGCCGTCGGCGGAACGGTACATGTTCAGGTTCACGTGCTTCTGCGCGCGGTCAAGCACCTGGATGAAGACATATTTCCCGTCCGGCGACCAACTGACGCCGGGCAGGTAGCGCTCGTCATCAAAATCCCGGACATCGGCGTAGACGGTGTGGCGCGTGGTACGGTCATAGATGCCCAGGCGGACGATCTCCGAGGCCATCCCGTTCATCGGGTACTTGATGTTGCGCAGGGTCCCGGTGCGCGTGGAGATGTCCAGCAGCGGGAACTCCGTCACGCGGCTTTCATCCTTGCGGTAGAAAGCCAGTTTCTGCCCGTCCGGCGACCAGAAAATGCCGCCGTTGATGCCGAATTCGTTCCGGCTGACTGTCTGCCCGAAGGTGATCTGCGGGTCATCGTCCTGGGCGATGCACGCGGGGGAGTCTCCGTGGATGAACAGGCTTCTCCCGACCGTATAGGCCAGGCTGCCGTCCGGGCCTTCCGTAATGTTCTCCGCCTCTTGCGGGAATCCTTCCGGGAGCGGGACGGGCGTATAGGGACGGACCGTTCCGTCCGCCGCCTGCAGCATCCATTTCCCGTCCTGGTAGAAGCGGACCGTTTTCGCATCGAACCAGGCGGCGTAGATGTTCGCCGGCAGCACGCTGCGGCCGAGCACCGCCTCTTCCATGGTCAGGTCTTTCCCGGACGTATGCGCCGGATAGCGTTTCACGACGCCGGTCTGTGCGCCGAGAAGCTGCGGCAGGATGACCGCCGTCAGCAGCAGGAGTCTTTTCCCCATGGCGTCAGAAGGAACTGAACTGCGGTTCGGAGACCGAAATGATCTTGTCTACGATGTGTTTCTGTTTGCCACGCCAGGGCAAGGCGCCCAGATACTCCTTGTAGTGCAGTTCGACGCTTTTTCCGCTGCATTTCATCAGGTCGTTGGCCACCTCCTCGTCTTCGACGGAGAAGTCGAAGATAAAGGATTCGATACCGGCGCCGACGCCGGTCTTGGAACCGCGGAAACCGGCCTGGATGAGCCGTCCCTCGTAGGTCTTCCAAACGTATCCCTTGTAGGTAATCTGGTTGAGGTCGCCCGCTTTCACACCGTCTCCGAAGACGAAGTAGAAGCGGAAATAGACGAATGCCGCTGCTGCCAACAGCAGGACAAAGGTCGTCAAGAGGATGATCTTTTTCTTCATGTCGTGTCTTTATTTGACAGGATGTTTCTCCGATATCAGTTGCCGTCCTTCTCCTTCGGCGCCAGGTCGTAGTGGCAGTAGCCCAGGTAGTCGAGCACCTTGTTCCACGTCATGGCGCGGGTGCGGAAAGCGTCGTAGTCCTTCTTCTCCGGCTGGCTCCATCCGGTCTCGGCGATCGCGAAGAGGCGCGGGTAGAGCATGGTCTCGGCATGCCACTGTTCATTGACGAATTCGGTCCAGAGATTGCCCTGCACGCCCAGGACATGGTGCACGTTCTCGGGGGCGATGTTCTCGTCGATGGGTTCGAACGAATAGGTCTGCTTCAGGGGCTGGTAGGCGCCCACGGCCCGGTACTGGTCGCGGGCCTGCATGTAGTCGAGGTAGTAGCACTGCGTCGGGCTGAAGATGACATCGTGCCCGTCGGCGATCGCCTTGTGGCCGCCTTCCGTCCCTCTCCAGGACATGACGGTGGCGTTCGGAGCGAGACCGCCTTCCAGGATCTCGTCCCAGCCGATGATGGTCTTCCCGTTGTCGTTCGCGAATTTCTCCATCCGCTTGATCAGGTAGCTCTGCAGTTCCTCCACGCTCTTGAGGCCTTCGGCTTTCATCTTGGCCTGGCAGACGGGGCACTTGGCCCAGTTGCCCTTGCCGGCCTCGTCACCACCGATGTGGATGTACTTCGAGGGGAACATCGCGAAGACTTCCTTCAGCACGTTCTGGAGGAATTCATAGACCTGCTCGTTCCCGGGGCAGAGTTCCTGCACGCCTTTGAGGTGCTCCTTCCCTTCGGCGTCCATGCAGGACAGGTAAGGGTAGGCGGCGATGCACTCGTAATTGTGGCCGGGCATCTCGATTTCCGGAATGACTTCGATGTGCCGTGCCGCCGCGTAGGCGAGGATGTCGGCAATGTCCTTCTTCGTGTAGAAACCGCCCTCGGCGGCCGGGTCCTTCCGGTCGAGGAAGCGCTGTCCGTCCGCGATCCAGTCCTGCCAGTCGTTCTTTGTACGCCAGGCGGAGAAGGAGGTCAGCAGCGGGTACTTGTCGATCTGGATGCGCCAGCCGGGGTGGTCCACCAGGTGGAAGTGGAAGCGGTTCATCTTCAGCAAAGCCATCATGTCCAGCTGCTTCATCACGAACTCCTTGGGCTGGAAGTTGCGGCTGACGTCGAGCATCATTCCGCGGTGGCGGAAGCGCGGCCAGTCGAGGATCTTGCAGCACTGGATGTCCGGCGAGACGAAGTTCATCATGTAGGCCGACTGGATGGCGTAGAAGAATCCTTCCTGGTCCGCCGCTTCGATGTGCAGTCCCTTCGGGGTCAGTTCGAGGTAATAGGCCGACTTGACCTGCCAATCCTCCAGCCCGAATCCCTTGATCCGCGAGAAGAACTTCTTCTCCCCGATGCGGATGTCCATGTCCTTGGCCTGGGGCAGGCGGGTGGTACCTTGGGTAATCTCATACTGCACGGGTGCCGGGATGATGTCCTTCGGACCGCTCTGTGCGAAAAGGCTGTTGGCTGCCAGAAGCGCCGCAGCCAGGGCGATTAAACGGATTTTCATTTGCTATGTGTTTAAGTATTATTCTTTTACCAGATATAGGTTGCGGAATTCCATGGCGCCGCCTTCGCTCTGGAAGCCGATGAACCCCCGGTCGGCGGCGCAATCCGCCTCATTGACCACGGCGCCGTTGAGCGTCACTTCCAGATGCCCGCCGGTGCAGCGGAACGTCATCTCGTTCCATTCGCCCACGGGCCGTTCCGGGCTGGAATCCGTCAGCCGGGGCTTTACGAAGAAGCCACGCTCTCCGCCGTCGACTCCTTCCATCGGAATCCCACCCATCAGGACGCCCATCCCTTCCGGCGTCATCTGGCATTGGACACCCGTAGGCCAGACCTTATCCCCTTCCTGAAGGTAGTTGAAGATGCCTCCGTCGACCGCTTCACCGCCTGCCCAGCGCCATTCCAGATGCAGGGTATAATCGGAGTATGACGCTTCCGTGCGCAAGTAGCCGAATGGCTGCCCGGTCACGTGGATGACCCCGTCGCGGACGCTGAACGTCGCTTCTTGCGCAGTTGCAGCCGCCGTATCCAGCACGGCGATCCATCCGTCCAGGGTTTTCCCGTCGAAAAGGCGTACTTTTTCCTGGCCGCAGGACGCGGTCAGGACGGCGGCCGCCAGGACCACTCCCAGGAAATGCTTTTTCATTTTCATCCTTTGTTTACCCATCAGAGCGCATCCAGCATGGATGCCATCTGCAAATGTAACCAAAACGCCCTTGAATCGCAAGAGGATACGAAAAAAGAAAGGCACCGCTTCGAAGCGATGCCTTCCTGGCTGGTAGTGGGTAGGAGAATCGAACTCCTATTGCGAGATTGAGAATCTCGAGTACTAACCGTTATACGAACCCACCGGTTTGGACTGCAAAGATAGGAAAAAAACCATTGGCTGCAAATTTTTTTGCAAAAAAAAAGGCCGCGACCTTGTCGTGACCTCCTTTTTCCTGACCGGCCGGAAATTATTTCTGGCGGTTCTTGTATCTCTGGTAGAATTTATCAACACGACCGGCCGTGTCGACGAGCTTGACCTTACCCGTGTAGAAAGGATGGGAAGTGTTCGAAATTTCGACCTTCACCAGCGGGTACTCGACACCGTCGACAACAAGCGTCTCCTTCGTCTCCGCGCAGCTGCGGGTGATGAAGACGGTTTCGTTTGACATATCCTTGAAAGCTACAAGGCGGTAGGTTTCGGGATGAAGTCCTTTTTTCATTTCTTGTTATCTTTTGAGTTAACGGCCGCAAAGATACGGATTTTTTTTGTTTCACCAAACATTTCGCGGCCTTATTTGATCCGGTACGGCTGGTCTTCGTACAGCGTGAACCGCTTGGCCTTCCGGATCCATTTCTGCTCTTCCGCCTTGACATGTTCCTGCAGGTCCTGGTAGGTGATCTCCCCGTCGAGGTACGCCTCCATCCGCGCGTCCGCGATCTTGGCGCTGAACCCTTCCGTCCGCTCGAAGGCAGGATACCGGTCGCCCAGGTACCGCATCAGCTGCAGGGTATGCAGGAGGGAGTGGTATTGCGCGCCGGGTTGGAGCATGATCTGCCAGCCGTTGCAGGCCTGCCCCTCGTAGCGGCCGGCGGCCGGCGTGAAGGAGCAGGGGCGCATGAGTACGCCCTGCGGGGCCGGGAGGATGTCCAGGCGCGAATGCCGGATGAAAGGGGCTCCGAAATACTCGTAAGGCCGCGCCGTGCCGATGGCGGGCGTGACGGTGGTGTTGTTCCACAGGCCGCCGCCGCTGTACATCGGGCACGTGAACATGCCCGGGATGTCGGACGCCGGGGCGATCGTCCAGGGCAGCAGCTGCCGCGTGGCGTCGCTGGCCAGGGCGGAGATGATGTGCAGCGGGAAACGGGCCCCGATTTCCGCCGAATAGAGGACGCAGAGTTCCCCGAGCGTCAGTCCGTGCCGGTGCGCCACCTTCGGGGTGTGCGGTTCCGGTTTTCCGGCGGGGACCGATCCCTCCACGATGCGGCCGGCCGGATTGATGTGGTCCACCACATAGAGGGCCGGCGCCGTCTCCATGGCGGCGAGCGCCTCCATCAGCATGAAGACATCCTTCGTGTAGTTGAAATAGCGCGCCCCGGCGTCCTGGATCTCGACGACGACCGCGTCCAGGCCCTGCAGGCCCTCTGCCGTGAAGGCGATGTGGTTGGTGCCGGGCGTGAGCTCGGTCTCGCGCGGCGAAAAGACGACGGCCAGATTGCCCCGCTCCCGGAACAGGTCGTACATATAGCGTCCCCGGGCGGTGTCCCAGCAGTTCTGCGTGCAGAAGCAGCCGACTTTCCCTTCGCGCAGCGCCTTGTCCAGCTGGTCTTCCAGCGGTGTGGTCCGGAATGAGAACATGACGGAAGGATTTTAGGGCAGGAGGGTCCGGGCCATCGAAACGACTTCCCCGGCGAGCGCTTCCGCTGCCGCGGCGTCCGGCGCCTCGGCATAGATGCGGACGATGGGCTCCGTATTGGACGGGCGCAGGTGCACCCACTTGCGCGCGGCTTCGAAGGTGATCTTCACGCCGTCGGTTTCATCCACGGTCCCGTCCGGGAAATACGTCTTCAGCCGGTCGAAGACGACGCCGACCAGCGAGCGGTCCGGCAGTTCGATCTTTTTCTTGGCGATGGCGTACTGCGGGTATGTATTCTTCAACTCGCTGACTGTTATCTTCTTGTGTGCCAGGTTGGAAAGGAAGAGCGCTACGCCGACCATGGCGTCGCGGCCATAGTGGAGGGCGGGATAGATGACGCCTCCGTTCCCTTCACCGCCGATCAGCGCCTTTTCGCGGTGCATCAGCGCCGTTACGTTGACTTCTCCGACCGCCGACGCCTTGTACGTGCCGCCGAACTGTTCGGTGACGTCGCGCAGGGCGCGCGAAGAGGACAGGTTCGAGCAGGAGACCAGGCGGTACGGGGCGGCGGCTTCTTCACGGGAGATGCCCAGCGCGTCGGCTTTCCGGCAGACTTCCTCGAAGAGGTAGGCGGCCACGGAGACAAGGGTATTCTCCTCGACGAAGGGCTCCCCGTTCTCGCAGATGAATGCGAGCCGGTCTACGTCCGGGTCGACGCTGATGCCCAGGTCGGCCTTCTCGCGGACCACGCGGTCGCTGAGCGCCGTCAGATGGGCGGGCAGGGGCTCCGGATTGTGCGCGAAATCGCCGGTCGCCTCTCCGTTCAGCACGATGCAGCGTACACCGAGGCGCTCCAGCAGGCGCGGCATGATGATTCCGCCGACGGAGTTGATGGCGTCCAGCACCACGGTGAAGCCGGCCTTGCGTACGGCCTCGGTGTCAACGGCTTCCAGGGCGAGGACCGCGTCGATGTGTGCGTCTGTATAGTCATGCTCCGTCAGCGTGCCCAGGGCGTCCACGGGCGCGAAGGAGAAGCCGCCGCGGGCGGCAACCTCCAGCAGGGCGGCGCCTTCCTGCGCGTCGAGGAATTCCCCCCGTTCGTCCAGGAGTTTGAGCGCGTTCCATTCCCGCGGATTGTGCGAGGCAGTGAGGATGATGCCGCCGTCGGCCCCCTCGAAGGTGACGGCCATTTCCGTGGTCGGCGTGGAGGCCAGCCCGATGTCCACGACATCGACTCCGCAGGCCATCAGCGTGCCGCAGACCAGCTGCCGCACCATTTCGCCGGAGATCCGTGCATCGCGCCCGACGACGACTTTGTGACGCGTCTTGGGGCGGCGGATCCGCATCCGCTCGACATAGGCGCAGGTGAAAGAGACGATGTCCACCGGCGTGAGCGCCTCTCCCGGCGCCCCGCCGATCGTTCCCCGGATCCCGGAGATGGATTTGATCAGAGCCATGAATTCAGTCTTTTTTTGCAAAGATAGCAATTCTGTGGAGACAATGGAAAGGATCGATGCCCTCGATCTCCATGACCGTCGGGTTTGAATAGAATGGCTCTTTGATTCTAAACCCCACAAAAGCGGGGTTTATGAAAATTATCAATCAAATAATTTTGATAATGCAAGCGATTGGCTTTTTGATAATTGAAAACTATTTTCCTCTATTTGAAAAAATTGATTTGTTTGTAATTATTTACATTATAATCAGCCACTTCCGCTTTGTCAATATCTGGTGCTGGGCTCCACAACGCCCAAAAAAAGACTGACAGAGGCAGCGGCGCTGCCGGAGGATGCCATCGCAGGGCGCGCGGGAAAGTCCGGCGAAGCCGGAGGCGTGGAACGGCCGCAAGTTTCTGACCGGTCAGCGCGGAAGGAAGAGTCTTGCAGTGGAGCTGCCATGAGTGGAGTCAAGGGGCGCGTCAGTGCCCCGGAGGACGGAACCAAAGCGAGTGAGCGCAGCTTTAGCGGAGCGAACTGGCTTTGACCGATATTCTCCTTTGGCAGCCACTGAGAGGCTGTATTAAATAGAAGCCCAATAATAACTGACCTGTTCTGCTGTATTTGATTTCATCGTGGACAGCATTTGGATTCAAGTAGCTGATGTGCTAATAGCATTCAGATACTTCTATTTGAAACAATATCACATCTGGCTTATCCTGTAAAATGTAGCTTTCAACCCGCAGATTGTAATATTCAGCGGATTTGATTTCATTTTCATGGGCAAAATGACTACTTTTATCACATTTTAAAGTAGGAACCCAGATTATGAGTTATTTCAGCATATTCGACACATCTTCTACTCCTGTCAAGGACCGTAAAAGGCGTTACTTCTTCCTGCTTGTCAACGCCATCGTCCTGAGCTGGGTTGTCTGGTCCATCGAGAATTTCAGGAACTATGCGGCATTGCCCCAGGATGAAGTCCTCAAGGAAATCCTGACGGATATGATCGAAAACGTAATCGAGGCCGCGGTTCTTGTGACATTGTCCATTTTGTACTGCAAGATCATCTTCCGTATCTTCTGGGGGAATAAAAGGACATTGAACAAACTGTTTTTCCAGGTCATCACCTTGGCAGTTTTCAATGTTTTGACCTCTTTGGCAATCGGATGGCTGTACAGAGTGATCTATCCGACGGATGAGGGAATCATGCTACGGATATTCATTTCCGATTTTACGGTCGTGTCCATCCTTTCAACAACTTATTTCGTTTCCTTCCTGATCAGCCGGCACCGCGATGAAAAGGAAGCCAGGCTGCTTGCCGAGAAGAAGGCAGCGGAAGAAAAACTGACGGCGGCCCAGGCGAAGCTGGACAAACTCGCCCTGCAGACAAACAATCATTTCATATTCAATAGTTTCAGCACATTGGGAGGAATGATCAAGACTCAGCCGGACGATGCGGAGAAATTCCTCCAGGGGCTTTCTGCCATGTACCGGTATCTTGTCCGCAACGCCGACAGGCACCTGATTCCTCTCAAGGACGAAATCCAATTTACGGAGAACTACGCCACGCTCGTCCACTACCGTTACAACGGAGTCAGGATCAAGATAGACGACGCCCTGCGGAAAACGGATGCGCTCGTGGCCCCGGTCTCCATTCAGCAGCTTGTGGAGAATGCCGTGAAGCACAACCGCCACGGCGACGAAGAACAACTCCTTGTGGAGGTGTTTCGAATCGAAGACTACATAGTGGTCAGGAACAATATCCTGGAACTATCTGACAAAGAGACCGGTAGCACCGGATCCGGACTCAAAAACCTCGCGGACAGGATCCGTTTGATTGCAGGAAAGGATATAATCGCAGATAACGACGGGACGACATTCACCGTGCGCATCCCGCTGATTTATGAAGAGGATCTGAAAGATGAAAGTATGGATTATTGAAGATGAAAGGGCGCTTTCAAAGGCGCTCTCGGAGCAGTTGAGGCGGCTACGGCCGGAAATCGAAATCGTCGGAATATCGACAGGGGTAAAGAATACTCTTGCGGCTCTGCGGGGCCATGATGACTTGGACATCATTTTTGCCGATATCAAGATTGACGACGGGCTGTCATTCTCCATTTTCGACAAATTGGAGACCGGAGCCATGGTGGTGTTCACTACGGCCTATGACGAATATGCGCTGAAGGCTTTCGACTACAACTGCGCCGATTACCTGCTTAAGCCAATCAGCGACGAGGCTCTGGAAAAAGCGCTCATCCGTTGTGAAAAGCACCTTTCCCGAATGAGCGGGGCCCAGGTCCGGGAGATGTCCGGAGAGATTGTCCGCCGCGAAGTCAAATATAGGAAACGTCTCTTTCTTGATTATGGTCAGGGAACGTTGATATGCCCCGTATCTAAATTGGCCTATGTCTTTACCGAGAGGGGTTATACCCGCGTTTTCATGGACGACGGGAGATTCGGATCGACGGACAACTCTCTCAGCGAGCTTACGGAAAGTCTTGATCCGACTCAGTTTTTCCGCGTGAACCGCCAAGCCATCGTCAATATCGACTTTGTGGATGCAATCGAACACGGGCTGGGACGGGATTTCATTGCGAAGCTGCGGGCTCCCTTCCAGAAAATCAGCCTCGAAATGACTGCCGAGAAGATGAAGCAGTTGAGACTACTTCTGGATGAATAAAGGCACTCAAGCCCGGCCAAATCGGTCGGGCTTCATTATGTTCAACCCGTAATATGTCGGGTTCAAGGTTCATATTGTCAGGTTCACCATATTTGATTTTGCACATCCGAATAGAGAGCATATCTTTGCCACGTGTTTACAAAACCGTAAAACAAACAAATAATAGAGTTACAACATGAAAAAATCAGCAGCAGTTCTAGGTATGAATAAGATAATATCCATTTCAAAGATTTCAATCATCACCTTGTTGTGCATGCAGATTATTTCTGCATGCACCAAGGTTGCTGCTGATGATGACCTGACACGGTACATTGGCTCCTATACGATTGACAGCATATATTGGACTGGCGAAATAGTCGATATCAACGGAGATGGGATTGGAGAGAGGGATTTAATCAATGAATATTATGGCCTTGGGGGGGTTGTAAAAGACTGGGTAAAAGGATCTGTTATGATGATTGACGACACGACAGTTTCTTTTAATTCAACTATTCCTGTATATGTTACCGACGGGAGCGACAAGTATAAGATCAAATACTATGATATCCCGATTCAAGCTATATGGCATGGGGAGTGGGGCAAACCTGGTTTTGCAACAGAGACATACTTCCCTGCGACGACTGATACTTATTCCGGACTAATAAATGCATATCTAGAAAAGTCGAAAATTCAGCCAGCATCCTATGAGTTACATGTCAAATGTTGCATTCCTGACAAGCAGAAGGGGCAAGTAGAAGGCACTGCAATATTTACATTTTCCAAATAGGGAAGGCTCCTCACTAAAAGGAAAGCAAAACTGATTTTTGTATCCATTCTGATTGTCCTGTGCGGACCAGATGCGGCTGATGCATTTTTCGTCCGAATGGCAGAATCGCATCCCCGCTTTTCCCCGGCAGTATGGCAAACGGTGCTGCATCCTCATCTTCCGGAGGTCGCTGTCATCCGGGTTCGCGACACCCGGAATGCCCTGTGTGGCCGAAAACCCGTCGCGATCTGGCCGGAATAGCCCAGTTTTGCCCAATTCTCCGAGGTCGCGACAGCTAAAATCCCCTCCAGGTCCGATTTCATGGAGCGACCTTCCCTCCCGGCGACATGGGCTCCAGTCGTTGAACATGTGCCCCATAAAAAGGCGAACCCCGAAGCGGAGAACAACCGCCCGGGGTCCGTTTGTCCGTAGCCGATTCCGGATTACACCGCGAGGGTGAGCATCAGGGCGCCGACGAGGCCGAGGATCGCGTAGAACTCCGGCAGAGCGGCGTAGATGAGGGTGTTCGTCTGGACATCGTGTCCCTGCGAAATGCCGACGATACCGTTGGCGCAGACCTGGCCCTGACGGATGGCCGAGATCATGCAGACGATTCCCACGCCGATTCCCACGCCGAAGAGCAGCGGGCCGTTGGCGGCGAAATCGAACTTGTACACGAGCAGCCACATGAAGAATCCCACGAAGCCGTAGATACCCTGCGTAGCGGGGAGGGCGGAGAGGATAAGGTAGCTGCTGGATTTTTCGGGAGCGGCCTTGAGGGCACCCTCCGCGGCGTTTCCGGCGATGGTGGTTCCGATCGCACTGCCGACACCGGCGAGACTGAGCATCAGCCCGAGTCCGAGATAACCGAGAATTTCGTTCATAACGTCTTTATTGATTTTGTTTGTTTGTTATTGGTCTGTACATTCTGCCCTTTCCTTCATAGCCGCTGTTCTTGAAGAACTCCAGGAAGTTCAGACGGAGCGGGTGGACGAAGGCGCCCAGGCAGCACATGGCGAGGTTGAGGGTGTGTCCGATCACGAAGATGAGGGCGAAGGCGATCCAGCCGAAACCGAAGCCTCCGTCGCCCAGGGTCATGGCGGCGATATCGTTGAATGCCTTGCCGAGCATGCCGCCGGCGAGGCCGAGCGCATACAGGCGCAGGTAGCTCAGGACGTCGCCCAGCAGGCCCGTAGCCGTGTTGTACGTCTCCCAGAGCCCCGGCCCGATGTTCTTGAGCGGGTTGCGGTGGATGTCGCTCAGCAGGAAGATGCCCGCCGCGGAGACGACGCCCAGTGCGATGATGATCCATTTGGTGACCGTCGAATCCAGCACGCCGGTCAGCGAGACGGCCCCGACGATGACGCCGCCGACGATCAGCAGCGTCCAGCCCCAGGTCCCGAGGGAGTTCATGAAGCCGTTCTTCTTCGTCGCATAGATCCCCTTCAGCAGGAAGGCCAGGCAGAGGTGGATCACGCCGATCACGATCGACAGCACCATGTTGGCGTCGAACCCGGCGATGTTGCCCGTCACCATGCATTTCTTCAGCCAGTCCGGCACCCAGGCGGCCCCGGAGATGTCATACCCGAAGAAGGTGTGCATGACGGTTCCGATCACGAACGTGCCGGCGCCGAGCGTCATCACCAGCGGCGCGAGGTCCTTCATCCCCTCGGATTTCCGCAGGAAAAGACCGATGAGGATCAGGGCGAGGCCGTATCCGGCGTCTCCCATGCACATCGCGAAGAAAAGCAGGAAGAACACCGACAGGTAGGGCGTGGGGTCGAATTCGTCATAGTCCGGCCGGCCGTACATGTCGGTCAGCACGGTGAACATCCGGGTGAAACGGTTCCCCTTGAGGGCGATCGGCGGGTTGTCCTGCTTCGTCGCTTTCTCCCGCAGGTAGACGATGCCGTCCATGGCATCGAACGCCTCCTGCAGCCGGGCGTCTTCCGTCTCGGGGGCGAAACCCTCGAACGTGGTGATGAGGTCTTCCGCCGCCTTTCCGGATCCGGCGTCAGCCAGGTAGCGCTGGAGCTCGCGGCCGGTCGTCTCGCTCTCCGACAGGAGGGCAGGTGCGTCCGCCTTCAGGGCCAGCAGTGCCCCTTTGGCGTCGGTCAACTGCCGGTGCAGTTCCTCTGTCCGCGCTTCCAACTGGCGGAAGTCGCCGTCCGGGGCGGGCAGCTCGTCGATGGGGAACCGGTAGTCCGGGTCGTCGGAAACGGTCACGAACCAGGTGTGCTTTCCGTCGGAGGCGATCTCCTGCAGTGGATACTGCGCCGCCCAGCCCGGGTCGAACGACTTGGTCGCCACCCGGTAGAAACGGACTTTCAGGCCGCGGTCTTCCAGTGCACGGAGCGTGTCCGCGTCGAAGGAACCCCAGACCTTCCGGTCTTCCGCTTCCTTCTTCGCTTCCTCCCATCCGGCCTTCAGCGTCGTCAGCTGCGACTCCCGTTCCTGGAAGGCGGCGAGCCGGTCTCCGGCCGCCGGAGTGGCGGCGCAGGCGGCCTGGATGGCCTCCAGGTCAGGATCGGACGCATAATCGATGCCCGAAAGCACCGTGGCGGCATGGCGGAGCGCCTCGCTGCGGCCCAGCAGCTGAGCGGACCGTTCGTCCACCGGCTTGACCGACCGCGTGATATCGACAACGCCGAGGTCTTCCAGCCTTTTCAGGAAATCTTCCGCCTTCCCGCTGAGCAGGACGAAGGAGTATTTGGTCATCGGTTCGATCATAGGCCTTGTCCCTCCATGGCTTCTTCAGCGGCGTGACGTTCCTTGACGATCTTCGACGACGCCTTGCTGAGGTTTTCCTCGTCTTCCATATAGCGTTTGATCTTGCGGATCGCTTCCTGGTAGCCCGGAATCTGCACTTTCTCGTACAGGTTCACTTTCTGGGTGGTTTTCTTCCGCTGCCAGTCCAGGATGCGCCGCTTCTCCTTGAAGACTTCCGACTCGATGCCCAGGCGCGAGATCTCCTTGAGGATCGCCACGCCGTCCGGGTACCAGGCCGGTTTCACGAATGCGTTGAACGGACGCAGCTCATAGTGCACCTCGTCGAGGCGCGGACATTTGACGCCCGCCACCTTCACGGTGGAGAGGTCTACGCCGGTGATGGCGATGAGCCCCGGATCGAATTCGTTCCACAGGGCGGCCAGGTAGTCGTAGCGGTCGAGGGCTGATTGCAGTTCATCGATCAGCCGTTCGCTCTCGTCCTTTGCCTTGCGGACCTCGAGCCGGAGGGCGCTCTCCTTGTTCTGCAGGGTCGGAAGCGCATTCTTGCGCATCTTGAGCTGCTTGTTCAGGTTGTTCAGCGCAGTCTTGTTGTATTGAAACTTGATTGCCATTATCTGCCTTTCCAGTACTTGTCGATCAGCGACTGCTTGATGCCGGTCTCCGCCTTGGAGAAGTATTTCCCGAAGAGCTCCCAGGCCTTGTCGAGCATTTCCGTGATGGTGATGTTGACGTCGATCGAGAGCAGGTCGGTCGCGTAGTCCTTGGCATAGGCCAGGGCGCGGTGGTCGTAGTCGGACAGGTCGAAACCGTTCTCCAGTTTCGTCTTGGCGTTCTGAGCGTCGGCATACAGGCGCACACCGGCGTTCATCACCTGGCTGTGGTCCTCACGCGTCTTGATGTTCTGGACGCGCTGCTTCAGGCGCGACAGGCTGCGGAACGGGTCGATGATGACCTTCCCGGAGTCGGAGTCGGCGCGCAGGAAGAGCTGGCCTTCGGTGATGTATCCCGTGTTGTCCGGAATCGCGTGGGTGATGTCGCCGTCGTTCAGCGTGGTGACGGCGATGATCGTGATCGAACCGCCCGTCGGCAGCTGCACGGCCTTCTCGTAGATCTTCGCCAGGTCGGAGTAGAGCGAACCGGGCATCGAGTCCTTGGAGGGGATCTGGTCCATACGGTTGGAAACGATCGAAAGGGCGTCGGCGTAGAGCGTCATGTCGGTCAGCAGCACCAGCACCTTCTCGTTCTTGTCCACGGCGAAGTACTCGGCGGCCGTCAGGGCCATGTCCGGCACCAGCAGGCGCTCCACCGGCGGGTTTTCCGTCGTGTTGACGAAGCTGATGATCTTGTCCAGCGCCCCGGCGCTTTCAAACGCGTGGCGGAAGAAGAGATAGTCGTCGTTGGAAAGACCCATGCCGCCGAGGATGATCTTGTCCACGTCGGCGCGCAGGGCCACGTCGGCCATCACCTGGTTGTACGGCTGGTCCGGATCGGCGAAGAACGGGATCTTCTGGCCGGACACGATGGTGTTGTTCAGGTCGATGCCCGCGATGCCGGTCGGGATGAGCTCGGACGGCTGGCGGCGCTTGTACGGGTTGACGGAAGGACCGCCGATCTGCCGCTCCTCGCCTTCGACCTCGGGACCGCCGTCGATCGGGTGGCCGTATGCGTCGAAGAAACGACCGGACAGCTGGTCGCTCACCTTCAGGGTCGGCGGTTCGCCGAGGAACGTGACGGCCGCATCGGTCGGAATGCCTTCCGTACCGGAGAAAATCTGCAGGGTGACCAGGTCCCCCTTGGTCTTCACGACCTGTCCCAGCCGGCCGTCCACGAGCGCCAGCTCGTCGTTCGAAACGCCCGTCGCCTTGAGGGAAACCGTTGCCTTGGTGATGGCTTCCAGACGGGTGTAGATGCGCTGATATGCCTTATTTGCCATATTCTTCCAGTAGTTTGGTGATGGTCTGGTTGTACTGCTCGAATTCCTCGCTGTGGAACTTGGTGTAGTTCATCTGGCGCAGGTCGTTGATGAGCTCCTTGAAGAAGCTGCGGCACTGTTCGAAGTCCTCGAACTCGAACTCCCGGTCGCAGATTTCCAGAAGGAGGTCCAGCATGAATTTCTGGCGCTCCATCGGGGTGAGGGCGTCGATGTCATCGAAGGCATCCTGCTGCAGGAAGGCGAAGTCGATCAACTCTGACTTCCAGAAGCTGATGTGGTAGCTCACGGGCACGCCGTCGTCGCCGAGGATGTTGATCTGGTCGGCGGCCTCGCGGCCGCGGCGCACCAGGTTCTTGGCCTTGTTCACCTTGTCCACCCAGCCGTGCTCCACGTGCTCGTCCAGGAAAGTGATGATCTCGGGATACTCCAGGTATTTCGAGTACGATTCGATCGGGTTGACGGCCGGATAGCGCTTCTGGTCCGCCCGGCTCTGCTCGAGCCCGTAGAAGCAGCGTGCGCTCTTCTTGGTCGATTCGGTGACCGGTTCCTTCAGGTTGCCGCCGGCGGGGGAGACCGTTCCGATGAAGGTGACGGCACCGGTCTGCCCGTTGTTCAGGACGACCATGCCCGCACGGGCGTAGAAGTTGGAGATGATGGCACTCAGGTCCACCGGGAAGGCGTCCGCTCCCGGAAGTTCTTCCATACGGTTGGACATCTCGCGCAGGGCCTGTGCCCAGCGGGAGGTGGAATCGGCGAGCAGCAGGCACTTCAGGCCCATCGCCCGGTAATATTCGCAGATGGTCATCGCCGTGTAGACCGAAGCCTCACGGGCGGCCACCGGCATGTTCGACGTGTTGCAGATGATGGTGGTACGCTCCATCAGGTGGCGTCCGGTGTGCGGATCGATCAGTTCAGGGAACTCCGTGAAGATCTCCACGACCTCGTTGGCGCGTTCGCCGCAGGCCGCCATGACGATCACGTCGGCATCGCCCTGCTTGGCGATGGCGTGCTGGAGCACCGTCTTCCCGCAGCCGAACGGGCCGGGGATGAAGCCGGTACCGCCCTCGGCGATCGGGCCGAAGGTGTCGATGCAGCGGACGCCGGTCTCCATGATGCGCTGCGGCCGGGGTTTCTCGCGGTACGCCTTGACGGCGACCTTGACGGGCCACTTCTGCGTCATCGTCACAGGGGTCTCCTCACCGTTCTCACCGACGAGCACGGCGATCTGCGTGTCGACGGTGTAGTCGCCCGCAGGGACGATTGATTTCACCGTCCAGGTGCCCTTGAAGGCGAACGGGACCATGATCTTGTGGGGCAGCCAGCCTTCCTTGACCTCGCCCAGCCAGTCCGCCGCGGCGACGCGGTCGCCCGGCTTGGCGAACGGCGTGAAAGCCCATTTCTTCTCGCGGTCCAGCGGGTCCGTATATTCCCCGCGCTTGAGGAAGACGGTCTCCATCGTCGTCAGGTTGTTCTGCAGGCCGTCATAGACGCTGGAGAGCAGGCCCGGCCCCAAGGTGACCTCGAGCATCCTGCCCAGGAATTCCACCTCGTCTCCGTTCTTCAGTCCGCGGGTGCTTTCGAACACCTGCACGGAGGCTTTGTTTCCGTTGACTTTGATGACTTCGGATAGCAGCGGCGTGCCGTCCAGGGTGATGTGGCAGAGTTCGTTCTCCGCTACCGGTCCGTCGACTTCGACAGTGACCAGGTTGGAGACGATACCGATTACCTTACCTTTTGTACTCATATTGCATGTTGTTGTTATTCGGTTTTTTCCGGGTGATAGTCGACCCCCTTGAACGTGCTCTGCACCTCTTTGACGAGGGCGGCGAAACGCGCCCGTCCGGCCTGCTCGTCCAACTCTGCCCAGCGGGCGATGATGTGCAGCTTGGCCAGGAAACCGAGCACGGCGTCGATGTCGAAGTAGTGGAACGATGTCAGCTGTGAGATCTTGTCCCACATCAGGTCGTCCAGCGCACGTTCACGTGAGAGCAGGTCCTTTTCCTGCAGCACGGCCTCAAGCCGCTCCGCTTCTTCGAAAGGCGTGTCTCCGAGGTGGATGACATCCTGCTCTGCGGGCCTGCCGAGGGCCTTGTTCAGGTAGCGGGTCTTCGCGTTCCGCACATTCAGGTCGAACGCGAAGTAGTTCCGCAGGAACGCGTTTTTCTCCTCGGCCATTCCCCGGTAGAAAGCTTCGTCGAGGTTTTCGTCCTCGAAGCCGGCGAGCAGCTTGTCGACGAGCGCTCCGTCGGCCTTGTCACCCAGCCGCTTGATCTCTTCTGCGTAGGTGTGGAAAGAGGTCCCCTCGCCGAACTTCCAGGACGTGGAGATGGCGGGCAGGCTGGCGACGATGTATTCGTAGTTCTTCATCCGGCGCCGTCTTTATTCGCCGAACAGGATTTTCTTGGCCGCGGGACGGAGGTAGGCGCCGATCAGTTCCTTGAACGTCTCGTCCGTCAGGCTGATGAAGTAGGAACCGTCCTTCGGACCGATGTTGAACCCGCCGCTGACCTGCTTGGAGAATTTCGCTTCGATGCCGCTGCCGACGGCCTTGGCCAGTTCTTCTTTGACGAAGGGCTCCAGCTTGTCCTGAAGCGCTGCAGGCAGGATGACGGAAAGGTCCTGGGGTTTCTCGGCATTGAATCCGGCGGCCACGCTGCGGAGGATCTCCTTGATGAAATCCGCGTCCGCCAGCGAGGCGGCGACCGGCGCGTCCACCATCTTGTGGAGCATCAGGTCTTCGATGTCTTTCTTGGTGGCCTGCAGGCTCTGCGCGGCAGCCATCTTCACATCGCCCTCCACTTTGGTCTTGAAATCTTTCGCTTCCTTCTGTGCCGCGTCCAGGATGGACTGCGCTTCTTTGCGGGCGGCGGAAAGGATTTCTTCCGCCTTTTCATTCGCCTTGGCGAGGATGGCTTCTCCTTCTTCCTTTCCCTTGGACAGCCCTTCCTTATAGAGCCGGTCCGTCAATTCCTGAAGTTTATTTTCCATTATGAGATGTGGTTGTTTTCTTAATCTTACAAAGATACATAAAAGAATGAAGTCTCCCAAACTTTTTGCTATCTCGCTGAAAAACCGTATCTTTCAGGTCGGAGAAGATTATTTTTATGAGAAAAAACGGAAGATTGTCCCGTCCGGCCATCCTCCTGGCCGGATTCCTGCTTTTCGCGGGATGCGCCTCCCTGAACCGCGTTCCCTCCGCGGGGCTGACGCCGGAGGATATTTTGGAGGATCTGCGTGACCCCCGCGTGAAGGATGTCGTCATCGACAGCGACACGTTCAACGAGATGGATGACCAGTATGCCATCGCCTATGCCCTGGCCTCGGAAAAGATGCGTGTCCTGGCGCTGCACGCCGCACCGTTCTATGACGAATACAACGATCGCAGCCACAGTGTCGCCGAAGGTATGGAGCTGAGTTACAAGGAGATCGGGCGGGTGCTGGAAATCACCGGAAATGCGGGGAAATATCCGGTCTTCAAGGGGGCGACCCGCAGCGTCACCGAAGATCCGGACGGCTTCGATCCGGAGAACCCCGCAGCCCGCAATCTCGTCCGCATCGCCCGCAAGGCGAAGCAGCCCGTGTATGTCCTCTGCCTGGGCATGATCACGAACGTGGCGGCGGCCCTGATGCTGGACCCGTCGATCAAGGAGAAGATCGTGGTCGTTTGGCTGGGAACCAATTGCTTCAGCAACGGCAGCCTGAGCGAATTCAACCTCCGCGGCGACTATCGGGCGGGCCAGCTGGTCATGAATTCCGGTGTGCCGCTGGTCGTCCTGCCCGCCAGCGGGAAAACGGGTGAAGGCACCCAGATGCTGTCCGTCGACCAGGAAGACGTGAAGGCCATCCGGGGGAACGGGCGTTCCGCCGTCTTCTTCCGCTCTGAGCTGCCGCACGATTTTCACCGCACCCAGGGCAACTGGTGGCATATCCTGTGGGACATCGCGGCGCCGGGCCTCATTGCCCATCCCGAGTTTTTCAACCTGCGGGTGATTCCCGCTCCCGTTCTGACGGACGACTGGCAGTTCGCCTTCGACAGTTCCCGCCACCGGATCGTCTGGATGGATTCCCTCGATCCCGACGGCGTCCGTGCCGACCTCTTCCGATGCATCTCGCTGCTGCCCTGACGCGCCTTTCAGCCCCCTAGGTACTCCTGGCCCCTTTGAAAACCCATTCGCCCGGATAGGGATGCGCGGAGCGCAAGTTGGGTTTTCAAAGGGGCCTGGGGGACTGCCGGATAGGGATGCGCGGAGCGCAAGTTGGGTTTTCAAAGGGGCCTGGGTGCCGGAAAGAAGGCTGCTAATCCAGCTTCCAGGGTTTCCGGTAAGCCGGGGTGAGGAGCCGGTCCGCCTCCTTGCAGCCGGTCCGCTTCCGTACGTCGTCGTACGTGATGGCCTTGCCCGTGCGGGCGGAAATGTTCCCCAGGTGTGCGTAGGTGGCGCAGAGCGCTCCGTTCTCGATGGGACACGCCGTCTGTCCGCGGTCCTTCATCCGCAGGAAGAAGTCCGCCAGATGGTCACGGTGGTCCATGTAGTCCGGCAGGCATTGGACCGGCTCGATGCGGTCCTTGTACGGAATGACCTCCCAGTTTTCCCGGTTGGCCACCAGGCTGCCGTTCGCCCCGACGAATTCCACGCCGTAGTTGCGTCCGTAAGGGCCCGATTCGACGGTGACATTGTCCCAGTTGATGATGAAGTCGTCGAACGTGTAAACGACCGACATCGTGTCGAACGTCTCGGCGATGTCCTCCGGATTCTGGTGGTTGCCGCCCGAGCCCATCACCTGGTTCGGCATGCCCTTGACATCCATGCCCCAGAGCGCCATGTCGAGCAGGTGCACGCCCCAGTCCGTGATCAGGCCGCCGCCGTAGTCCCAGAACATCCGCCAGCTTCCGTGGAGCCGCTTGGGGTTGTACGGCCGCATCGGCGCGGGACCGAGCCACATGTCGTAGTCCAGCCACTCCGGTGCGGGCTGGTCGGGGACCGCGCCGAGGATGCATGCGTACGAGAAGTTCGCCCAGACGTTGACCTTCGCGATCCGGCCCAGTTTCCCGCTGTCCAGATAGCGTTTCATCTCATGCCAGTGGTTGCCGCTCCGCTGCTGCTGCCCGACTTGGACGACCCGGCCGTATCTGCGGGCCGCGGCCACCATCCGTTCGCATTCCGCGATCGAGTTCGCGACGGGCTTCTCGACATAGACATCCTTCCCCGCTGCGCAGGCATCCACCATCTGCCGGCAGTGCCAATGGTCCGGCGTGGCGATGATGACGGCATCCAAGTCGTTGCGTTCCAGGAGTTTCCGGTAATCGCTGTACAGGTCGGCACGTTTCCCCGTGCGTTTTTCCAGGTCGGCGGCCCGGCTTTCCAGTACATGGGCATCCACGTCACAGAGGGCGACGCATTCCACCTCCGGCACGAGCAGGGCGTCGCTCAGGTCCACCCAGCCCATGCTGCGGCAGCCGATGAGCCCGATCCGGATGCGGTCGTTCGCTCCGGTCCTGCGTGCGTGAAGGGATGATACAAGAAGCGGTGAAACCGCTCCGGCGGCGGCCAGTGCGCCGGCCTTTCTGAGAAATTCCAGTCGGTTCATTTTTAGGGGGTTTTGTGGCTTAGGCCTGCAAGATAGCAAACTCCGGCCACAAAAGCAACCCCTAGCCCAGGAACCCGAGGAGGATGCCGGCCGCGACGGCCGAGCCGATGACGCCGGCTACGTTCGGACCCATCGCATGCATGAGCAGGTGGTTGGAAGAATCGAATTCCCGGCCGACCACTTCGCTGACCCGTGCGCTGTCCGGAACGGCGGATACGCCGGCATTGCCGATCAGCGGGTTGATCTTCCGGTTCCCCTTCAGGAAGAGGTTCCAGAATTTCACGAAGAGCACGCCGCTGGTCGTCGCGATGACGAAGGACAGCAGGCCCAGTCCGAAGATCTTGATCGAAGTCGCGCTGAGGAACTTGTCCGCCTGCGTGGAGGCACCCACCGTCAGGCCGATCAGCGTCGTGACCACGTCGATCAGCGGTCCTCTCGCCGTTTCTGCAAGACGGCGCGTCACGCCGCTCTCTTTCAGCAGGTTGCCGAAGAAGAGCATGCCCAGCAGCGGCAGGCCGGAAGGGACGATGAATGCGGTGAGGAGGAATCCCACGACCGGGAAGATGATCTTTTCCTTCTGGCTGACGGCGCGCGGGGCAGGCATCCGGATCAGCCGCTCCTTCTTGGTGGTGAGGGCGAGCATGATCGGGCGCTGGATGACCGGCACCAGGGCCATGTAGGAGTAGGCACTCACTGCGATGGCACCCATCAGGTCCGGTGCCAGCTGGGAAGAGAGGAAGATGGCCGTCGGGCCGTCCGCTCCGCCGATGATGCCGATGGCACCTGCCTGGTTCGGATCGAAGCCCAGCAGCAATGCCAGCAGGTAGGCGCCGAAGATGCCCACCTGCGCGGCCGCGCCGATCAGCAGCAGGCGCGGCTGGGAGATCAAGGCGGAGAAGTCCGTCATCGCGCCGATGCCCAGGAAGATCAGCGGGGGATACCACCCCTGCTTGACACCCTGGTACAGCGTGTTGAGGACGGAGCCGTCTTCGTAGATTCCGATGTTGAGCCCCGGGAACATCGGGATGTTGCCGATGATCATGCCGAAGCCGATGGGGACCAGCAGCAGCGGCTCCCATTCCTTCCAGATGGCGATCGTGATGAAGATGATGCCGATCAGGATCATCACCAGGTTTTGCCAGGAGGCGTTCGCGAACCCCGTGAAGTTCCAGAATTGCACCAAGCTGTCGATAATCGTCTCCATGCCGCCTTCCTTATGCGATCTTCATGATTTCGTCGCCCTCCTGCAGGGAATCGCCTTTGGCGACGCGGATGGACGTTACGACACCGTCTGCGGGGGCCGCAATCTCGTTCTCCATCTTCATCGCCTCGAGCACGGCGACCTTCTGGCCGGCTTTCACCGCCTGGCCTTCCTTGACGGAAATCTCGATGATGACGCCCGGAAGGGGGGAAGTGACGCTCTTGCCTTCACCGGCAGGCTTTGCGGCCGGGGCGGGTGCAGCAGCCTGTGCGGCAGGCGCCGCGGCTGCGACGGGAGCGGCTGCGACGGGGGCGGCAGGGGCCGCGGGCGCATTCTCCATTTCTACCTGGTATGATACGCCGTTGACCGTCACGTCGGCCGTCTTGCCTTCGATCTTTCCGATTTCGACTTCGTAGTCGTTTCCACCGATCTTGAATTTGTACGTTTTCATATCTTGTATTCTTTTATTTCTTTGGCAATTGTCTGAAATTCAATACTTTGTTGTTCCATCCCGAAGCGGCGTGGCGGATCGTCAGCCGGTAGGTCTCCGTGTCGTGGCAGGCGGAGGCCAGATACTGGTGCAGGGCCAGCGCGATGGCGGCGTAGGTCTCTCCGCCCAGTTCCTGGTCCAGCGCCATGGCAATGGCCGTGGCCACTTCGGGGCTCGGTGCACCGGCGGCCTTGCGACGTTTCTTCTTTCCGCCGCCGTCGAGCATCCGCTGGCTCGTTTTGCCGATCCAGCCGAACACGAAGGCGAGGATGGTGAGGGAGAGGAAGACGGTCGACACCGAGATCAGCACCAGGACGAGGCCGGTCGGGTCTTTCTCCTTCATGATCTGGCTCTTGGTCTTCGCGTCTACGTCACCGTTGTAGGCCCCCGGCGTGGGAACGGCGTTCTCCTTGACCTGGAAGTCCATCGCCTTGATGCCGACAGGCACCTTCATGACGGATTTGTCGGCCTCCAGGTTCGCGGGGATCTCCAGGCAGTCGATGACCGTCCGGCCGTCGTTGCTGACCAGGTAGACCGTCGTGCCCCGGCGGAGCGTGAAATTGGTGTAGTACGTCCCCTTCGATGCGTCGCCGCCAGCGTAGAAAACCACGCTCTGGCGCGGCCCCACCGCCGTGGAGCGGTCCGTGGAGGGGATATGGTATTTCTTCAGGTCCGCAGGATCGTCGGACAGGTAGCAGCCGGCGAAGCGGACCGTTCCGTTCGAGTTGTTGAATACCTCGATCCAGCCGTTCCGCTCCCCGTATTCGTCCGTGATGCCCTTCGTGTTCTCGACCAGGATCTCGCTGATCCGCAGATCGGTCGGGTTCTGGGCCCGGAGCGGGAGTGCGGCCGTCGCGGCGAGCAGGAGGGCGGCGAGTATAAGTCGGTTCCTCTTCATACTACAGCGGCAGGTTGTCGTGTTTCTTGGCGGGGACCGTCTGCCGTTTTCCGGCGAGGAACTCCAGGGCGCGGATGATGCGCCAGCGGGTGTTGCGCGGTTCGATCACATCGTCCACATAGCCCTTCTGTGCGGCCTGGTAGGGGTTGTTGAACAGTTCCTCGTATTCGGCCTTCTTCTGCGCGCGGATCCCTTCCTGGGCGGCAGGGTCTTCCACGGCCTTGATGTCCTTGGCGTAGAGCACGTTGACGGCGCCGTCGGCACCCATCACGGCAATCTGGGCGGACGGCCAGGCGTAGACGAGGTCGGCGCGCAGGTGCTTGCTGCTCATGACGATGTACGATCCGCCGTAGCTCTTGCGGAGTTCCACCGTCACCTTCGGCACCGTGGCTTCTCCGTAGGCGTACAGGAGCTTCGCGCCGTTGGTGATCACGGCGCCGTATTCCTGCTGTGTGCCCGGCAGGAAGCCCGGCACGTCCACCAGCGAGACCAGCGGGATGTTGAAGGCGTCGCAGAACCGGACGAAACGGGCGGCCTTGCGGGATGAGTTGATGTCCAGCACGCCCGCCAGCACCTTCGGCTGGTTGGCGACGATGCCGACGCTGCGTCCGCCCATGTGGGCGAATCCGATGATGATGTTCTTCGCGAATTCCTTGTGGATCTCGAGGAAGTCGCCGTCATCCACGATGCTGCGGATGACCTGGTACATGTCGTATGCCTGGTTCGGGTTGTCGGGGATGATCTCGTTCAGTGCGTCGTCCACCCGTGCCGCCGGATCGGCGGTTTCGCGGCGGGGAGCCTCCTCCAGGTTGTTCTGGGGCAGGAACCCGAGCAGCCGGCGGATGGTCCGGATGCCTTCTTCTTCATTTTCGGCGGCGAAATGCGTCACGCCGCTCTTGCTGGCATGCACGCTCGCACCGCCCAGTTCCTCCTGCGTCACGTTCTCGCCCAGCACGCTCTTGACCACGGCGGGGCCCGTCAGGAACATGTAGGAGGTGTTCTTGACCATGACGGTGAAGTCCGTCAGGGCGGGGGAGTAGACCGCACCGCCGGCGCAGGGACCGAAGATGCCGGAGATCTGCGGAACCACGCCCGAAGCGAGGATGTTCCGTTCGAAGATCTCTCCGTAGCCGGCGAGGGCGTCCACCCCTTCCTGGATGCGTGCGCCGCCCGAATCGTTCAGGCAGATGAACGGGGCGCCGGTGCGGACGGCCAGGTCCATCACCTTGCAGATCTTCTCGGCCATCGTCTTGGACAGCGATCCGCCGGAGACGGTGAAGTCCTGCGCAGCCACGTAGACCGGACGGCCGTCGATCGTGCCGGAACCCGTCACGACGCCGTCGCCGTCGAAATGCTGCTTCTCCATTCCGAAGTTCGTGCAGCGGTGCTGGACGAACATGTCATATTCTTCGAAACTGCCTTCGTCAAGGAGCAGGGCGAGCCGCTCGCGGGCAGTCATCTTTCCTTTCTGATGCTGGGCATCGATCCGTTTCTGGCCTCCGCCCAGGCGGGCGGCTTCACGTCGGGCGACCAGTTTTTCGATGTTTTCCTGTTGGATGCTCATATTGTTTCTTAATCAATTTCCGTTATACGGGGAGGGCAAAGATACGCAGATTCCGCGGGATTGCAAACTTTGCCGGACCGCTTTCCGCAAGACGCGCTCCGGTGGGACGAAAACCCTGCCGGTGGGGTGAATCCCCGTTTCCGGCAAGAGCCCGGTGGAAACGGCGGAGAAAACGGACGACCCCCTTGCAGAAGGGGGTCGTCAACCGTAAACTACATGTTTTCAGTTTTTTGCATTACTCTTCGGCGGGCTTCATCGTAGTGTAGACGTTCGTAACGTCGTCGTCATCTTCCAGCAGGCCGGTGAGTTTCTCCAGCGTCTCGCGCTGCTCGGGCGTCACCTCTTTCAGCTCGACGTTCGGGATCCGTTCGAAACCACCGGAGATCAGTTCGAAACCGTTGTCTTCGATGTATTTCTGGATCTGCCCGTAGGATTCGTAGGCGCCATAGACGACAATCTCCTTGGTGATGTTCTCGTCGGCGTCCTCGACTTCCTCTTCGAACACCTCGTCGACACCATAGTCGATCAGTTCGAGCTCCAGTTCTTCCAGGTCGACCGGCTTGGCAGGATCCTCCTTCAGGCGGAACTTGCACTTGTGGTCGAACATGAAACTGACGCTGCCGCTGGTGCCGAGGCTGCCGCCGCACTTGGTGAAATAGCTGCGGACATTCGCCACCGTACGGGTGTTGTTGTCCGTGGCGGCTTCCACGAGGAAGGCGATGCCGTGCGGGCCGTAACCTTCGTAAACCAGTTCCTTGAAGTCACCCTGGTCCTTGTCGAAAGCGCGCTTGATGGCACGTTCGACATTCTCCTTCGGCATGTTCTCGCTCCGGGCCTCGGCCACGAGGGCGCGCAGGCGGGGGTTGCCGACCACGTCGGGACCGCCCTGCTTGACGGCGACGGTGATTTCCTTGCCGATGCGGGTGAACGTCTTGGCCATGTGGCCCCAACGCTTGAATTTCCTTTCCTTACGGAATTCGAACGCTCTTCCCATACTACTCGGCCTCCTGCTTGCTTTCGATCCGCATGATGTACTTGTCGATCTCGTAGGCTTCCATCGAGCGCGGATACTGGTCCTTGATCTTCTTGTAGATGGCGAGCGCCTTGTTCTCGTCACCCATTTCCTCGTAGGCGACGGCCGCCTTCATCAGGTAGTTGGGCGTGAAGTCGTTGTCAATGACCGCGGCGGCTTTCTCCAGTGTCGCAGCGCCTTCGGCGAATTTCTCCAGGTTGATGAGGGCGTCCCCGATGCAGGACAGCGCGCGGGCGTTGAGGATCGGATCCTTTCCCTTGTATTTTTTCAGGTAGGCGATGGCGTCTTCGTAGTTGCCAAGATTCAGCGCGCACTCGCCGGCGTACAGGTAGATGTCCTTTCCGCCCTTCGTCCCGTAGTCGTCGATGATCTGGGCGAATCCGAGCGTGTTGCCGTCGCCGTTCAGGGCGAGGTCGAACTCGCCGTCGCGGAAGGAAGCCTCGGCGGGGTACATCTGACGGGCCGCCTCTTCGCTCTTCGGCTGGTAATACAGTTTGTAATAAGCCATGATGGCGAGGCCGATCACCAGCAGGGCGATCAGGCAGCCGTAGATGGTCTTCTTGTTCTCACGGAAGAACCGGTCGGTCTTGGAGACGGTCTCGGCGACTTTCTCCTGACGTTCGAGTTCTTTCTCATTCGCGTTCTCTTTTGCCATAATATTTTTGCTTTGTTATTTGTCTTCGGCTTACTGCGGTTTGCAGTCCGCAAAAGTAATAAAAAAAATTGGTTATCTTTGCAATCGCTTCATAAAAGTGTTGAAAATGCCTTCACTGAAGAGAATCGTCATCCAGGATTTCCGGAACATCCGCCTGCAGGAAATCGCTTTCTCGCCGAATGTCAACTGCATTTCCGGCGGGAACGGCGAAGGAAAGACCAACCTGATGGATGCGATCTGGTACCTCTCCATGGCCAAGAGCGCTTTCGCAGCCGGCGACCGGTTCAACTTCCGCCACGGGACGGACGCGTTCTCCCTGGCCGGGGTGTATGCGATGCCCTCCGGGCCCGACGCCCGTTTCTCCATCAGCGTGGATGCGGCGGGAGAGAAGAAGATCCGCCGGGACGACAAGCCGTATCCGAAGGTGTCCGCCCACATCGGGGAGCTTCCGGTCGTGATGGTTTCGCCCTCGGATATCTCCCTGGTCAGCGATTCGGGGGAGGACCGCCGGCGGTTCGCCAACGCCGTCCTGTCCCAGCTCGACCGGGAGTATCTCGCCGCGGTGCAGCAGTACAACCGCCTCCTGGCGCAGCGCAACCGCCTGCTCAAAGAGGATGGCGCCGACCTCTCGCTGCTGGATGTCTTCGACCTCCGGATGGAGGCCTGCGCCGACGTGATCCATGCAGCGCGCAAGCGTTTCACCGAGCAGCTGCAGCCCTTGGTCGCACAGAGCTACGATGCGCTTTCGGGCGGCGGCGAGCAGGTTTCCGTGGAGTACCGCTCGGACGGGGAGAAAGGCCCGCTTTCGGCCGTCCTGGCCGCCTGCCGCGACCGCGACCGTGCCCTGCGCCATACGACCGCAGGCGTCCACCGGGACGATTTCCTCTTCCGGATGGACGGCTATCCCATCCGCCACTGCGGCTCGCAGGGACAGCAGAAGTCTTTCCTGGTGGCCCTGAAGTTCGCCCAGTACGAGATCATGAAAAAAGAGTACGGCTATCCGCCGATGCTCCTCCTGGACGATGTCTTCGACAAACTGGACATGGACCGCATCTCCAACCTCCTGGGCCTGGTCGCCGGCAGCGACTATGGCCAGATTTTCATCACGGACAGCAATAAGGTGCGCATGGCCGGCATCGTCGACCGCATCACCCCGGAACGGGCCTACTTCGTCGCCTCCGGTGGCGAGTTCAAACCGCTTTGAAGGCGTCATGGAACAGCAGCACCGCAAAATCAAGGGCGTGCCCCGCAAGGAGGCCCTGTCGCTGGAGGAGGTGATCCCCCAGTTCCTGCGCCGGATGAAACTTGCCTCGGGGGTCAACACGCAGCGGGTTTTCGCCGCCTGGGACGCCGTGTCCGGCGCCTCCGCCTACACCCTGGGCCGCTTCTACCGCGGCGGTCGCCTCTATGTCACGCTGTCCTCCTCGATGGTGCGCGGACAGTTGGACCTGCGGAAGGCCGACCTGGTCGCTGCAATCAACGATTATCTTTCGAAAGACACGCTCTTCGTGAAGGATGACTCCCGTACGGGATTTGTCAAAGAATTAATACTGAAATGATTATGGATAAGCGAATCAAAATCGTCGCGGATGATGCCATCCCGTTTCTGCGGGGCGTGCTGGAGCCGTATGCAGAGGTCGTCTACCTGCCCGGCGCCCTGATTTCCTCGACGGACGTGATGGACGCGGATGCACTGATCATCCGCACGCGAACCGTCTGCGGCGCCTCCCTTCTGGATGGCTCCTCTGTCCGGATGATCGCGACGGCGACCATCGGGACCGACCATATCGACTTCCCGTACTGCGACGCGCGGGGCATCGTCGTGAAGAACGCCGCGGGCTGCAACGCCGGCGGCGTGATGAACTACGTCTTCTCCGCCCTGTACGGCGCCGCATCCCGCAAGGCCATCCGCCTGGACGGCTACACGATGGGTGTCATCGGTGTGGGGAATGTCGGATCGCGCGTTTCCAGAATGGCGAAATACTTGGGCTTCAATGTATTGCAGAACGACCCGCCCCGGATGGAAGCGGAAGGGCCGGATGAGTTCTGTTCCCTGGAAGAGCTGCTGGAACAGTCGCGCATCGTGACGCTGCACGTCCCGCTCCTGCCGACGACGCGGGGCATGGCCGACGACGCTTTCTTTGCGCGGATGCAGCCCGGTACGATCTTCATCAACGCCTCCCGGGGCGAGGTGGTGGACGACGATGCCCTGAAGCGGGCCATTCCCCGGCTCGGTCCGGTCATCATCGACACGTGGAACAACGAGCCTGCCGTCGACCTCGACCTGCTCGGCATGGTGGACATCGCCACCCCGCACATCGCCGGCTACTCCTACCAGGGCAAGCAGAACGGCACCGCTGCTGCCGTCCGGGCCGTCGCCCGGTTCTTCGGCATCGACCCGCTGTTCGAGTTCTTCCCGAAGACGGAGCAACTCAACCTGGAGTCCATCAAGCTGGACCTGAAAGGAAAACCGCAGGGCGAAGTGACCTCCGTCCTGCAGTACAATTATCCGATATTCACCGACGATTTCATGTTCCGGATGGCGCCCGAACGCTTCGAGCAGATCCGCAGCAACTATCAGTACCGCCGGGAATTCTATACCGACTAGCGCTTGACCTTTCCGATGCCCGACCGGGAAACGTCGTAGTTGTCCGCCTTCAACGCGCGGATGTCGATGCTTCCGGCACCGAGCAGTTTGAGCACCGCCGATCCGGCCTTGCCGGAGAGGACGATGCCGCCCGCCCCTTTGATGACGGCGGACACGTCGGTGGCGTCGATCCCGGACAGGGTGATGCCGCCGGCGCCCTGCACTTCGGCGCCCAGGGTTTCCGCTTCGACCGCTTCGGCGCGGATGTCGCCCGCTCCCTGGATCAGGAAGGAGACTTTCCCGTCGACGTCCATTTCACCGACCGACAGGTTTCCCGCCCCTTTGACAACCGCCTCGAAGGCATCTGTGGCAAGGCCGTCGGGAATCAGGAGGTCCCCGGCGCCTTGCACGACTGCCCCACGCAGGACGGGCGCCCAGACCGTTACCTGGATCTTCTTGACGAAATAGCGGTGCTTTTCGGACATGCCGAGCGTCAGCACGCCGTCCTTGGTCTCGGCTGTGACGAAGGGAACGATGTTGGAAGAGGTCGTCACTTCGGCGCGGGCTTTCTCGCCGGGGCCGCTCTGGACGAAGGTCACGTTGAACATCCCGCGCGTGTGCAACTCCGTGAAATCGCCCACGGAAAGGGTTTCCGTCACGATTTCGTCGTTGCCGCGGAGCGTCGTCTTGCGCTCCTCCTGTGCGGATCCGCACAGGGGAATGGCAAGCAGGGCGGCGCAGAGGGCCGCCGCTGCCGCCATGTGTATCTTACCAGCCCAGCACATAGGCGAAGATCAGTGGAGCGACGATGGTGGCGTCGGACTCCACGATGAAGCGCGGTGTGTCGGGAGAGAGCTTGCCCCAGGTGATCTTTTCGTTCGGGACAGCGCCGGAGTAGGATCCGTACGACGTCGTGCTGTCGGAGATCTGGCAGAAATACGCCCACAGCGGGGTTCCCTTCCAGCCCAGGTCCTGCTCCATCATCGGGACGCAGCAGATCGGGAAATCGCCGGCGGTGCCGCCGCCGATCTGGAAGAAGCCGACACCGGCGCCTTCGGAGTTCTTCTTGTACCAGTCCACGAGGAACATCATCACTTCCACGCCCTGGATCACGAGGCTGGGCTCGTATTCACCGCGGATGACGTGTGCCGTGAAGATGTTGCCGGTGGTGCAGTCTTCCCATGCGGGGCAGATGATCGGAATGTCCTTCTCGCAGGCGGCGACGACCCAGCTGTCCTTCGGGTCGATCTCGTAGTACTGCTCCAGGACGCCGCTGCGGATCATCTGGTAGATGTATTGGTAGGGCAGATAGCGCTTGCCTTCGGCCTTGGCCTTGTCCCACACCTCCACCAGGTGCCCTTCCAGGCGGCGGAACGCCTCCTCTTCAGGGATGCAGGTGTCCGTGACGCGGTTGTAGTGGTTGTCGAGGAGTTCCTGTTCCTGCTGCGGAGTGAGGTCCCGGTAACCCGGTACACGGTAATAGTGCGTGTGGGCGACGAGGTTCATGATGTCCTCTTCGAGGTTGTTGGCAGAGCAGCAGACGAAGGAGATCTTGTCCTGGCGGATCATTTCCGCGAGGGAGAGTCCGAGTTCGGCGGTCGACATGGCGCCGGCCATCGCGAGGAACATCTTCCCGCCCTTGTTCAGCAGGTCTTCATACGCTTTGGCGGCGTCGACGAGCGATGCCGAGTTGAAGTGGCGGTAGTGGTGGGTGATGAATTGTGAAATAGGTCCTTTTTCCATTTCAATGCATTTTTTTTCGGGTGAATCCGGATATCTCGGAAAGAAATCCGTTCTCTCCGTACAATATCGGTGCGAATTTAGATATTTTCGGTTATTTTTGCAATCGTGTATAACAAACGAACGAGACAAACATGCTGCAAATCGAAGATTTCGGGGCGCTGAGCAAGATCGAGACCCCATTCTACTACTATGACATCGACCTGTTCCGCCGCACGGCGGACCTCGCCGCCTCCCTCTCGCGGGAGACGGGGATCGAAATCCATTATTCCGTCAAGGCCAACTCCGACCGGCGCCTGATCGAGATGCTTTCCTCCCGCGGCTTCGGCGCGGACTGCGTCAGCGGCGACGAGATCGTCTTCGCCGTCGACTGCGGTTTCCGCCCCGAGAGCATCATGTTCGCCGGGGTGGGGAAGACCGACAAGGAAATCTTCCAGGCCCTCCAGATGGGGATCGGCTCCTTCAATGTCGAGTCGCTTGAGGAGATCGCCATCATCGGCGACCTGGCCGGCCGCCTGGGCCGCCGGGTCAGCATCACCCTGCGCATCAACCCCAATATCGACCCGCATACCCACCACTATATCACCACCGGTCTGTACGAGGACAAGTTCGGCATTTCGGACGTCGGATTCGACGGCGCGGTGACCCTGCTCCGGCAGTTCCCGAACATCGATTTCTACGGCCTGCAGTTCCATATCGGCTCGCAGATCATGGACGTGGAGGAGGTCTTCCGGCTGGAATGCGAACGGGTGAACGAGATTGTCCGCATCTTCGAGGCCAACGGTCTGACTGTCAGGAATATCGACCTGGGCGGCGGACTCGGTGTCGACTACGATGAACCCGACCTGCATCCCATCCCCGAACTGGAGAAGTGGCTGCGGACGATCGACCGTCACCTGGTGCGCCGTCCCGACCAGAAACTCCATGTCGAACCCGGTCGCGCGATGGTGGCCCAGTGCGGGACGCTGATGACGCGCGTGCTGTACGTGAAGAAGGGAGAGAACCGGCGTTTCCTGATCGTCGACGCGGGCATGAACGACCTCATCCGCCCCGCCCTGTACGGCGCGTACCACAAAATCGAGAACCTCTCCGCCCATTACGGGGGTGGTCCCGCGCGCGAAAGCCGTGTCTACGACGTCGTCGGCCCGGTCTGCGAGTCTGCCGACACCTTCGGCACGCAGCGGCTGATGGAGAAGAGCGTCCGCGGCGACCTCATCGCCATCCGCAGCACCGGCGCGTACGGGCAGGTGATGGCCTCCCATTACAACATGCGCCCGCTGGCCCCCGCCGTCTATTCCGACCGCCTGTCCGAAGGGCCCCGGCGGAAGGATTACTATTCCCAGCAGTAATTTGTATTTTTTCCCTATATTTGCAGTCGCCTAAGAAACGACAGCAAGTATGTTTGAGAATTTGCAGGAGCGCCTCGAGCGGTCGTTCAAGATCCTCAGGGGCGAGGGAAAGATAACGGAAATCAATGTTTCGGAGACCTTGAAGGATATCCGCCGGGCCCTGCTCGACGCCGATGTCAGCTACAAGGTCGCCAAGGAGTTCTGCGACCGGGTCAAGCAGCAGGCGCTCGGCCAGAACGTCCTCACGGCCGTCAAGCCCCAGCAGATGATGGTCAAGATCGTCCACGACGAACTGGCCGCCTTCATGGGGGGCACTTCTACGGACATCAACGTGAAAGGAACCCCGGGCATCGTCCTCATGGCGGGCCTGAACGGTTCCGGTAAGACGACCTTCTCCGCGAAACTGGCGAACTACCTCGCCCACAAGCGCGGCATGCGCGTCCTCCTGGCCGCTTGCGACACCTTCCGTCCCGCGGCGGTGGAGCAGTTGAAAGTGCTGGGCGAAGGCATCGGCGTGCCCGTCTACAGCGAGGACGGCGTGCAGGATCCGATCGGTATCGCACAGCGGGCTGTCGCAAAGGCGAAAGCCGAGGGCTTCGGCGTCGTCATCGTCGATACCGCCGGCCGTCTGGCCGTGGACCAGGAGCTGATGGACGAGATCTCCGCCCTGCACCAGGCCCTGCGCCCGACCGAGTCCCTCTTCGTGGTGGATGCCATGACCGGACAGGATGCCGTCGAGACGGCGAAAGCCTTCAACGAACGGCTCGATTTCGACGGTGTCGTCCTCACCAAGATGGACGGCGACACCCGCGGCGGTGCTGCCCTTTCCATCAAGTACGTGACGGGCAAGCCCCTGAAATTCATCTCTTCCGGCGAGAAGATGGAGACGATGGACATCTTCCATCCGGACCGTATCGCAGACCGCATCCTCGGCATGGGCGACGTCGTTTCCCTGGTCGAGCGCGCCCAGGAACAGTTCGACGAAAAGCAGGCCCGCGAGACCCGTAAGAAACTGGCCCGCGACAAGTTCGGCCTCATGGATTTCTACAACCAGATCCAGCAGGTCAAGAAGATGGGCAACATCAAGGACCTGGCATCGATGATCCCCGGCGTCGGCAAGGCGCTGAAGGACGTCGATATCGACAACGACAAGGCCTTCAAGGGGATCGAGGCGATCATCCTTTCCATGACACCCGCGGAACGCGACAATCCCGATATCATCAACGGCAGCCGCCGCAAGCGGATCGCCGACGGCAGCGGCACCTCCGTGGCGGAGGTCAACAAGCTGCTCAAGCAGTTCGAGGGAACGCGGAAGATGATGAAGAGCGCCGTCACCGGAAACATGATGCAGCGGTTGCGCGGAATGCGCCGCTAATGCATAGGTATATGCTTCTCCCTCAATAGTTTCCGTTCCGTTTCCAGGACCCTTTCGCGGTCGGCTTCTCCCATGGCGAAATCCATGAAACGCCGCCAGATGTATGCAGCCGTCTGGGCGGAAGGATGCACCATGTCCTCCGCATAGAACCGGTAGTCGCGCAGTTCGTCGAGTACGATCTCGTAAGCCGGGAAATAGGCGCATCGCTCCGGATACTCCGTACAGACCTGCTCGGCGGCCAGCAGCAGGACGCTCTTGCTCAGCTGGTTCCCGTGCGCCCCGTCGCCGGGATGCCGCACGGGCGACACCGTGAAGATGAACTGCTTTTCCGGGTGGCGCCGCACCATGCTGGAGAGCATGGCGGCCGCCTCGCCGTGCGTCAGCCGGCGCCGGTCGAAGGTCCGCGCGTCGATTTTCAGACAGTTGGAGACGGTTTCACCGTTGTCTTTCCGCGTGAAATACCAGGCCGTGCCGAGGGTTACCAGCACCTTCCCGCTCTCCTTCCAGAAGGCGGACGCTTCTTCAAGGCACCGGTTCGCGTTTTCCAGGAAAGCTTCCGGCGTCTCCCGCGCGAAGGATGTATGATGGCAGAAGGAACACCACAGGTCGGAACCTGCTCCCATCCGGACACAGTCTTCGTGCGTAAAAGGAACGCCGGCGGAGAGCCGTGCGGCCGCGTTGCAGAGGGAAACCGGGTTGTAGAGCGCCCCGAACGGGTTGACGCAGGCGTCAAAACCGGCTTCGACGAGCCGCCGGCCGACGTGGTCGGCAAAACAACTGCCGAGGACGGTGATCCGGTCCGCGTACGAGACGGTGACGGCACTCGTGCCGGCGTCAACCGGTGTCTGTAGTTTCAAATATCCCATAACCGGGTTCAAATGTAAGAAAAAAACCGTATTTTTGAAAGTTCAGAATGATGCGTATGACTTTCAAGAAATGCTTGTGTATGGCCGTCCTGCTGGGGGAAGGCCTGCTCGCGTCGGCGCAGACGTTCACGTACGACGTCCGCTTCGACTACGGATTCGACAACCGCGAGTTCGATGTCCGCAACAACCGGTACGCCTCTTCGCGTACCCTGCATGCGGCGCGGCTGACCCCGTCGGTCGGACTCCTTTTCCCGCAGGACCGCTCCATAACGCATTCCGTCCACCTGGGGGTCGACCTGCTCAAGAACATGGGAGAGAGCCGGACACCCTATACCTCCGACGGCATCGAGAACATCGGGCTGCTGCGGGAGATGACCCTCTGGTACGGCTTGGATGCCCGCCTGCGGCAGACCCGCTGGACCGGCCTCGCCGGTATCTTCCCGGCCCGCCATTCGGTCTTCGGCGACCTCAGTGACGGGAGCGACCCGCTCTCGGGCCGGAATCTCTCCACAGCCTTTCTCTCCGATGCCAACCGCTTCTTTGACAACAATATGGAGGGCCTGCTCGTCAAGGCCGTCCGTGCGCACGCCCGCTATGAAGTCGGCCTCGACTGGATGGGCATGCCCGGCATCGGCCGCCGCGAACAGTTCCGCATCCTCTCCTTCGGCAAGGGGCTCGTGACGGAGCGATTCTATGCCGGCTGGGCGCTGCAGGTGCACCACTATGCCGGGTCGGAGAACGTCCGGGGTGTGGTCGATGACATCCTCCTGAGCCCGTTCCTGGAACTGGACCTGACGCCCCGCCGCAGCGAAATCCGCCTCTTCACGCTCTCCGTGGCCTGGCTGGAGTCCTTCCAGCGTGACCGCCAGCAGGACGCTGCCATGCGCCGCAGCGGCGGCGTGCAGGGGACGGTCGATTTCCGCTGGCGGGCGCTTGGCCTGCGGAACGAAGCCTTCTTCGGCGGCGACCTCCTGCCGCTGTACGGTCTTCTTTCGCCCGAAGGCACGCCGTACGGCACCGACCTGTACCGGGGGAATCCCTTCTTCCGGGCCGGCGGCCCCTATGACCGCGCGGAACTCTACTGGCAGCCCGTCGTGTCCTCCTTCCTGGACCTGCGCCTGGGTGCCGTCCTTCATTTCGCAGACGGCGGATTCCAAGGTTGGCAGCAGCGGTTCACCGTCCGGTTCGACCTGGAGAAAGCCCGTGCCTCACGCCGGTCCTCCCGGTCTCCGCAGTCGCGGATGCGCACCCCCTCTCTCTTTGATTTAATTTTGTAACTTCATGAATATCAGTAAGTTTTTTCTAGCCGCTTCTGTCGTCCTCCTGGCTGTGGGGTGTGCCCGGCCGAAGGACGGGGAGTACACCCTCGAGGTGCTTTCGACCAACGATGTCCACGGCTGTTTCTTCGATTCGTCTTATGTCGACGATACCGTCAAGCGTTCGCTCTATGCCGTGAAGTGGACAGTGGACAGTGTCCGTGCCGCCGCCGGACCTGAAAACGTGCTGCTGATCGATGCCGGTGACATCCTGCAGGGCGACAACGCCGCGTACTACTTCGATTACGTCGATACCCTCACGCCCCACGTCTACCCGCGCCTGGCCGCCTACATGGGCTACGATGCCGTGACGATGGGCAACCACGACGTAGAGACGGGGCATCGGGTCTACGACCGCGTGACGCGGGACCTGGCGGCCGCCGGCATCCCGATGCTGGGCGGGAACGCCATCCGCACCGACAACGCGAAGCCTTATTTCCCGGTGTACCGGATCTTCCGGCGCGGCGGCCTGAAGGTCGCCGTCCTGGGCTACACCAACGCCAATATCAAGAACTGGCTGGCAGAGAGTCTCTGGAGCGGCATGACGTTCGAGAGCCTGCTGCCGCTCGTGCAGCAGGACGTGGATGCGGTGCGGGCGAAGGAGAAGCCGCACGTTGTCATCGTCTCCGTGCATTCTGCGACGGGGAAGGGCGACGGAACCGTCCTCGAAGCCCAGGGACTGGACCTGCTGCAGTCGCTGCAGGGCGTGGACTTGCTGCTCTGTTCGCATGACCACCGGCCGTTCGTCAAGGAAACGGAGGGCTGCAGCCTTGTCAATTCCGGCAGCCACTGCCGCTATGTCGGGCACGGGACCCTGCACTTGACCGTGCGGAAAGGGAAGGTGACGGCGCGGTCCTCCTCGGCGGCGCTGATTCCCGTGGACGCCGCCCGCGTGGACACGGCGATGCGCGAGCGCTTCCATGACGATTACCTGGCCGTCAAGCGGTTCACCAACACCGAGGTGGGCACTCTCGACACCGACCTCCGCACGCGCGATGCCTATGCCGGCATGAGCGATTACATCAACCTCGTGCATACGCTGTGCATCTCCTGTGCGCCCGCCCAGGTGTCCATCGCCGCTCCGCTGACATTCAACGGGACCGTTCACGCCGGCACCCTGGTGTACAACGATCTGTTTACCATCTATCCTTTTGAAAACCAACTGTATGTGCTGGATATGACGGGGGACGAGATCGTCCGTTACCTGGAGGCTTCCTACGACCGCTGGATCCGTACGGCCGCCGGCCCGTCCGACCGGGTGCTGAATATCGTGCCCTCCGCCGACGCCAGGACGGGTGCCACCCGCTGGTCGTTCGCCGAACGGTCCTACAATTTCGACTCCGCCGCCGGCCTGGTCTACACCGTCGACGTGACGAAGCCGCGCGGGGAGCGCATCAGCGTCTCTTCCATGGCATCCGGCGCCCCCTTCGAACCGGACCGCACCTACAAGGTGGCGATGACGTCCTACCGTGCCAACGGGGGCGGGGGACTCCTCGCTGAAATCGGCATCGACACGGACCGGATTTCAGACCGCGTCGCCGAGTACTATCCGGAAATCCGCAATATCCTCTATAACTACTTGAAAGACAATGGTTCCATCCAGTCGTCCGTGACGGGCGACCCGGCTCGCATCGGGCATTGGGAGTTCGTTCCCGCCGCGTGGGCCCCGGCGGCCATCCGCCGCGACTTGGAACTCGTCTTCGGAAATTGAGCGGGAACTGCCCCGATCCTTTCCACCGCCGTCCGGCCCGGGACCATGCGCCCGAGTGCCGGGCGGTTGTGTTTGCAACAGGCCCTGCAACGCCCTGATTCGAAAAAAATAAATCGTTTATGACCCCAATTTTTTTATGAAAAGATTACGTTTTTTCAATTTTTTTGACGATATTTGTACGTTAACTATAACGTCACGTAATTATGTCACTGAACAATACACCCTCGCAAGGTCGTAACTATCTGGCATTTGATGTCGGAGCCACCAGTGGAAGAGCCATCATCGGTACCATCGCTGACGGCCGTATTTCCACGGAGGAAGTCTATCGTTTCCCCAACGGAATCAAAGAAGTCGACGGAAAGTTCTACTGGGACGTCATGTCGATCTTCGCCCATTTCAAGGCTGCCTTGAAGAAGGTCGCCGGCATGGGTGTCAAGATCGATTCCATCGGCATCGATACCTGGGGCGTGGACTTCGGCTGCATCGGCGAAGACGGTCAGTTGCTTTCCATGCCGAGGGCCTATCGTGATCCCTATACCGAAGGCGTTCCCGAGAAGGTGTTCCGTGTGATCCCCAAGGAGGAGCTCTATCAGGTGACCGGCATGCAGATCATGAACTTCAACACGATTTTCCAGATCTACGCCCAGAACCAGGAGGCCGACGCTCCCATCAAGAAAGCCAAGGCCATCCTCTTCATGCCTGACCTCCTCTCCTACCTGCTTACCGGCAAGATGGTGTGCGAATACACGGACGCTTCCACTTCGGGCATGATCGATCCGCGCATCCGCCGTTTCGACAAGAGCCTGCTCGAACGTCTCGGCTGCGATTCCTCGATCCTGCTCGACCTGGTCCAGCCCGGTACCTTCGTCGGTCCGCTGAAGGCCGAAGTGATGGAAGAGACCGGTATGGGTCCCGTCCCCGTCGTCGCCGTCGCCGGACACGACACGGCCTCCGCGATCGCCGCGGTTCCCGCCGCTGATGAGAAGTTCGCCTATGTCAGCTCCGGTACCTGGAGCCTTATCGGTATCGAGTCACCCACGCCGATCATCAACGAAAAGTCGCTGGAGTACAACATCACCAACGAGGGCGGTATCGAAGGTACGGCCCGCTTCCTGAAGAATGTCACGGGCATGTGGCTCCTCGAACAGAGCCGCAAGACCTGGGAGAAGGAAGGCCGCACGTACAACTACGCGCAGATCGAGGCGATGGGCAAGTCCGCCATCGACTTCCCGTCCACCATCAACCCCGACGATCCTCGTTTCGCCGCTCCCGGCGACATGGATGCCGAGATCAAGAAGGCGTGCGCCGAATCCGGCCAGCAGGTCCCTGCCAATGACGCCGAGATGATCAGCTGCATCTATCACAGCCTCGCCAAGCGTTACAAGGAAGTCATCGACATGCTCCGGCATTTCGCTTCCTTCCCGATCGAGAAGCTCCACGTCATCGGCGGTACCGCCGCCAACAAGGTGGTCAGCCAGCTGACGGCCGACACGCTGGGCATCCCGGTCATCGCCGGCCCGGTCGAAGGAACCGCCATCGGCAACATCATGATCCAGGCGAAAGCCACCGGTCTGGTCAAGGACCGCTGGGAAATGCGCAAGATCATCGCTGACTCTGTCGATATCCACACGTACATTCCGAACAAATAGGACAAATTCTATACTTTTTATTATTATTTAAGTTTATGAACGAAAAACAGATTCTTCAGGCTTACGAGGTTGCGAAGGAACGCTACGCGGCCATCGGAGTCGATGCGGACAAGGCGATCGAGATCCTCGAGAAGACCCCGATCTCCCTTCACTGCTGGCAGACTGACGACGTGATCGGTTTCGAGAGCGCCGACGGCCTTTCCGGCGGTATCCAGACGACCGGCAACTATCCCGGCCGCGCCCGCAACATCGACGAGGTCCGCAAGGATGTTCTTTTTGCCAAGAGCCTGATTGCCGGTAACCACCGCCTGAACCTCCATGAAATCTATGGAGACTTCGGTGGTAAGTTCGTCGACCGCGACCAGGTGGAGGTCTCCCATTTCCAGAGCTGGATCGAGTGGGCGAAGGAGAACAACATGAAGCTCGACTTCAACTCCACGTCCTTCGGCCATCCCAAGAGTGGTGATCTTTCGCTCGCCAACCCGGATCCCGCTATCCGCGAGTTCTGGATCGAGCACACCAAGCGCTGCCGCCGCATCGCCGATGCGATGGGTAAAGCCCAGAACGATCCTTGTATCATGAACATCTGGGTCCATGACGGATCCAAGGACCAGACGGTCGAGCGCAAGCGCTACCGTGAGATCTTCGCCGATTCCCTCGACGAAATCCTCAAGGAAGACCTGCCCGGCATGAAGACCTGCCTCGAAGCCAAGCTCTTCGGCATCGGCCTTGAAAGCTACACCGTCGGTTCGCACGATTTCGTCGCCGGCTACTGCGCGACCCGCAAGCTGATGTACACCCTCGACACCGGTCACTATGAGATGACGGAGAATGTTTCCGATATGATTCCTTCCCTGCTTCTCTTCGTTCCTGAACTGATGCTCCACGTGAGCCGCCCGATCCGTTGGGACTCCGACCACGTCACCATCATGAACGACCAGACCCTCGACCTCTTCAAGGAAATCGTCCGTGCGGACGCCCTGAACCGCGCTCACATCGGTCTTGACTACTTCGACGCCGCCATCAACCGCATCGGCGCCTACGTCATCGGAACCCGCGCCACCCAGAAGTGCCTGCTTTCCGCCCTCCTCGAACCCCTCGCCAAGCTGCGTGAGTATGAGGATGCGGGCAAGGGCTTCCAGCGTCTCGCCCTCCTCGAAGAGGCCAAGACGATGCCTTTCGGCGCGGTCTTCGATTATTTCAACCTCAAGAACGGCGTGCCTGTGGGTGAGGAATTCATCCCTTGCATCGAGAAGTACGAGGCTGAAGTCACCTCCAAGAGGTAATTGTTAAAAGAGTAAGGTAATTATTATATAATATGGTATTCCTCGGATTATTGATTATCGCCATCGGCGCCTTCTGCCAGTCCAGCAGCTATGTCCCGATCAACAAGATCAAGGACTGGAGCTGGGAATCCTATTGGATCGTGCAGGGTGTCTTCGCCTGGCTGATCTTCCCGTTGCTCGGCGCGCTCCTCGCCGTTCCCCAGGGTGAATCTCTCTTAGCGCTCTATACCGCCAACTCCGCGGCGACGCTCAAGACCATCTTCTTCGGAATTCTCTGGGGGATCGGCGGCCTGACGTTCGGTCTTTCCATGCGTTACCTCGGTGTGGCGCTCGGTCAGTCCATCGCGTTGGGTACCTGTGCCGGTCTCGGTGCCATCCTCGGCCCGGTGTTCACCGGCCATGCCGGTGACCTCACCAGCGCCGTCATCATCGGCGTCGTCGTAACCCTGATCGGAATCGCCATTATCGGAATCGCCGGAGCGATGAAGTCGGCTGCTCTCCCCGAAGAGGAGAAGAAGAAGGCCGTCAAGGACTTCAATTTCGGCAAGGGCATTTTCGTGGCCCTGCTTGCCGGATTCATGAGCGCCTGCTTCAACATCGGTCTTAGCTTCGGTGAGCCCCTCTCCTGGTCTTCCACGCCCGACATTTTCAAGGGCCTCCCCGCCACCTTCATGGTGACGCTCGGCGGTTTCCTGACGAATGCCGTCTATTGCTTCTTCCAGAATGCGAAGAATCAGACGTGGGGTGACTACAAGAAGGGGAGTGTATGGGGTAACAACTTGATCTTCTGTGCTTTGGCTGGAATCCTCTGGTATTCTCAGTTCTTCGGCCTCAGCCTGGGCAAGGGTTTCCTCACCGATTACAAGACCCTCATTACCTTCAGTTGGTGTATCCTCATGGCCCTCAATGTGGTCTTCTCCAATGTATGGGGAATCATTCTCAAAGAATGGAAGGGATGCTCCAGCAAGACCATCACGGTCCTGGTCATCGGCCTGATCGTCCTGGTGGTCTCTACTTTCCTCCCGCAACTTCTGGCGTGAGCGTAGCGCTATTGGAAGAATACTGTTTGTTATCTATTTTTATTAGATGGGTAAAAAACTACTAATTGGTCTGTTTGCTTTGGCTGTCGGTTTTGCCGGTGGCCTGGGACAGGCGGCTTTTGCCCAAGGACAGTGGATCGGCTGTTCGAGCGAATATGACGTACTGGAGGGATATACTGTCGCTCCGGCACGTTATGTCCGCAAGACGGTCAAACTCGATGGACGGATCAAGGAAGCCACGATGCGGATCTGCGGACTGGGACTTTACGAGGCTTGGATCAACGGTAAGTTCATTACCGCCGACCAGGTCTTGTCCCCGACCGTATCCGATTACAACAAAAGGTGTTACTACAACACCTTCGATGTGACTTCCGCCCTTCGCAAGGGCAGGAACGCCATCGCCGTCGTCCTGGGTAACGGCCGGTTCTTCTCGATGCGGCGACCGGCACCCGGTATCGACATCCCGCCCGTGACGCACTACGGGTCTCCCATGCTTTGGCTGGAGATCGACGTCGTGTATGCGGACGGAAGGACGGAGCAGATCGTCTCCGATACCAGCTGGAAGATCACCGATGAAGGACCTGTCCGGGCAAACAATGAATTCGACGGGGAAACCTATGACGCGCGCAAGGCTTTCGCCTGGACGAAACGTTGCTTCAACGACAAGAAGTGGCGCTTCGCCGAACAGGTGACGGCTCCTGCCGGCGGTCTGCAGCCCCAGCCGAATCCGAACATCGCCATTCAGGACCGCCTCGTTCCCGTCTCCATCACCAAGGTCGATGACTATTACGTCCTTGACATGGGGCAGAACATGGTGGGCTGGCTGCAAGTCACGGCCAAGGGGATCGCCAAGGGTGATTCTCTCGTGATGCGTTTTGCCGAGACCTTGAACGACGACGGTTCGCTGTACATGGCCAACCTGCGCGGTGCGAAGGTGACGGACGTCTATGTCTCCAAGAGCAAGAGGCGTTTCACCTGGCATCCGCAGTTTGTCTATCACGGCTTCCGTTACGTCGAGATCAAGGGCCTGAAGAATGCGCCCAAGGTATCCGATTTCGAAGGTCAGGTCTTCTACGACAAGATGGCGGTGACGGGCTCTTTCGAGACGTCCGACGCTGTCATCAACCAGGTCTACAAGAACGCCTTCTGGGGCATCCGCGGCAACTACCGCGGTATGCCTACGGACTGCCCGCAGCGTGATGAACGGATGGGTTGGTTCGGCGACCGTGCCACAGGTTGCTTCGGCGAATCCTACATCTTCGACAACCGCGCCCTTTACACGAAGTGGCTCACGGACATCGAAGATTCTCAGCTCGAGAATGGTCATCTTCCGGATGTGGCCCCCCGTTTCTGGAACATGGACAGTGACAACATGACCTGGCCCGCCGTCTACCTGATGGTCGCGGACATGCTCCGCGAGCGTTTCGGCGACGTGCAGCCGATCATCGACCACTACGACTCCATGAAGAAGTGGATGGAGTACATGCGGAAGAATTACCTCGTGAACGGAATCATGACGAAGGACACCTATGGTGACTGGTGCATGCCTCCGGAGTCTTTGGAACTCATTCATTCACAGGATCCCACCCGGCGCACTGCCGGTCCGGTCCTCTCCACTGCCTTCTATTACGACCTGCTTCGCAGGATGGCGCGCTTCGCGCCCCTGGCCGGACATCCGGAAGATGCAGCCGTATTCGAAGCGCAGGCCGCAGAATCCCTCAAGGCCTTCAACAAGGCGTACTTCAAGGCGGACGCAGGTTGCTATGACAACAACACGGTCACGGCCAACCTCCTTGCGCTCCATTTCGGGATGGTTCCCCAGGGGCGCGAGCAGGACGTCTTCAAGCACGTCGTCGAGAAGACCGAGGTGGATTGCAACGGTCATGTCAGCACGGGCGTCATCGGAATCATGTTCCTGATGCGCACGCTGACGGAGTACGGCCGGCCGGACCTGGCCCTCAAGATCGCATCGAACGATACGTACCCGAGTTGGGGCTACATGGCCCGCAACGGCGCGACGACGATCTGGGAGCTCTGGAACGGCAATACGGCGGATCCTGCGATGAACTCGGGCAATCACGTGATGCTCCTCGGAGACTTGATCATCTGGGAATACGAGTACTTGGGCGGTATCCGTCCGCTCGAGCCCGGATACAAAGCGGTCGAGCTCAAGCCCTATCCCATCAAGGGACTGGACTGGGTGAACTGCTCCTATGATTCGGTCAGCGGCAAGATTGTCAGCAACTGGAAAGTGGATGGCGGAAAGTTCGAGTGGGATGTCGAAATCCCCGAGGGCGTGAAAGCCAATGTCTACATTCCCGCAGCGGATGGCAGCCGCCAGATGAAGGAAGTCGGTCCCGGAAGCCATCATTTCTCTGCTGATTATAACTTATGACACTATTTTTTAATTACTTCCTGTATGAAAATACACGATAATTTTCAATCTGTATCCTGCTTCTCAAAATTGAGGGCAGCGATTGCGGTTGTTCTCCTGCTTTTCGTCGCAGGAGTCGGGAACTTCGCCCAGGCTCAGCGTGGAAGGCAGATTACCGGTACGGTAGTTGACGAGAACAACATTCCTCAGCCCGGCGTGTTTGTCTTAGTTGAAGGCACCACGAATGGAACGGAAACGACCGACAAGGGTACTTTCGTCCTGGGCAATGTCCCTGAAAACGCAGTGCTCGTTGTCTCCTGCGTCGGTTTTACGACCCAGCGCATCGAGACGGGCACGCGTACGAACTTCTCCATCAGACTGACCGGAGACAATGAGCTTCTCGAAGACGCCGTCGTGGTGGCCTTCGGTTCCCAGAAGAAGGCGTCGGTTACCGCCGCTATCTCCTCTGTGGCTCCGCAGGAACTCCGCAAGACGACGGCCACTCGTCTGGACAACGCGCTCGCCGGTCGTGTCACGGGTCTTACCTCCATGCAGAGCGGTGGTGGTCAGCCGGGACGTGATGGTGCGACCATGTACCTGCGTGGTGCCGCCACCACCAACGGCCAGAGCCCTCTGATCGTCGTGGATGGTGTGGAGCGTGGTTCCGACGCCGTGCGTACGATGGACATGAACGAGGTCGAGAGCCTCTCTGTCCTGAAGGACGCCTCCGCGACCGCCCTTTACGGTGTGCGCGGTGCGAACGGTGTCATCCTGATCCAGACCCGTCGTGGCCAGAAGGGCAAACCGAGCCTCTCCCTGACGTACGACCAGTCCTTCACCCGCTTTACGACGCAGCACCAGCATGTCCACTCCTGGGAGTACATGCAGATGCGTAACCAGGCCTTCATCAACGACGGTTCCGAAGCTCCCTACAGCGACGAGCTGATCGAGAAGTTCAAGAACCCGCTGTTCGGCCTGACGGGCAACGAGGAGAACTACGAGCAGATCAAGAAGATGCGCGAGTATCTCTACTGCGACAACGACTATTATAAGATGAGCTTGAAGAAATTCACGAAGCAGTCCCGTTTCAACGCGAACATCAGCGGCGGTACCGACCTTGTGAACTACTTCCTGAACATCGGTTACATCCACCAGGACGGTAACCTGAAGACGCTCGACCCGAAAGACCTGGGTTACAACCCGCAGGCTTTCATGAACCGCTTCAGCCTCCGCTCCAACCTAGACTTCCACCTCACGAAGGCCCTGACGATCTCCCTGAACCTCGCTTCCTACTCCGAAGACATCAACATGCCTTGTGTCGGCGGTATGTACGGCGGTGATGAGAACTGGATGATGCGTGACCTTATCTACCAGGCCACCTGTATCACTCCTATCTCCCCCGGTCCTGTGACCATCAGCGAATTCGGTGTCGACGACGGTGCGACCGTCAAGTACAACTGGATCGACCGTACGGCCCACGAGTGTATCAACTACCGTGGTTTCCGTACCGATACGAAGAAGAACCTGAACTCGACGCTGTCGATCAACTACGATCTGAGCAGCCTCGTGACGAAGGGTCTCTCCGTCAACGGTCAGGTCTCCTACGATACCTACAACATGGGTGTGCTCGAAGGTGCCCGCAGCGTGGAACTCTACCTGCCGATCGTTGACTACGCGAACGACACGATGAGCTACTCCCTGCGTGACCAGAAGCCTTCCCCGCTGAGCCTCGGCCACAGCCGCAGCTCCAACTACGTGATCTACGGCCAGGCCTCGATCAACTACGCCCGCCGTTTCGGCAAGCATGACGTCGGCGCGATGGTGAACGCCTACCGCCGCTACTGGGAAGGCACGGGTGCCGGTATTCCTTACAACGTTATCGGTACCGCGGCCCGTTTCACCTATGCCTTTGACGACCGCTATCTCGCGGAAGTGAACATGGGTTACAACGGCTCCGAGCAGTTCGCTCCCGCCAACCGCTTCGGTTTCTTCCCGTCCGCATCCATCGGCTGGATCGCTTCCAACGAAGCCTTCCTGAAGGACAATCCTGTCCTCACCTGGTTGAAGTTCCGCGCTTCCTATGGTCTCGTCGGTAACGACTCCATCGGCGGCAGCCGCTTCCTCTACCAGGACAACATCCAGGTCGGCGGCGGCACGAACGCCGGCGGTCTGGGCGGCCGTACGATCTCCGAAGGCCTCCTCGGTAACAAGGCGCTGAAATGGGAGCTCGCGAAGAAGATGAACCTGGGCGTCGAGGTCGGCCTCTTCACCGACCTGCGCGTCAACTTCGACTACTTCACCGAGAACCGCGACCAGATCCTCATCTCCCGTAAGACCATCCCTACGTTCCAGGGCCTGCCGCTGGGCAATGTCCCGAGAGTGAACATGGGTGTCGTCGAGAACCACGGTTTCGAGGTCGAACTCAAGTACACGCACGACTTCAAGAACGGTTATGCGTTCAACCTGAACAGCAACTTCGGCTTCAATGACAACAAGGTCATCGAATACGACGAGGTCCAGAAGGACGAGTCCTATGCTTACCGCTATACAACGGAAGGTCATCGTCTCGGCCAGCAGTGGGGTTACCTCATCGACTGGGACAGCCCGGGCAAGGGTTACTTCACCTCTCAGGAGGAGATCGACGAGTTCCTTTCCCATACTTCCTACTCCGGTACGCAGCCGCGCGTGGGTGACTTCGTGTACAAGGATGTCACCGGTGACGGCGTCATCGACGAGAAGGACCGTTCCCCGATCGGCTGGTCCGGTTCCATCCCTGGCATCACCTATGGTATCACCATCGGCGGCCAGCTGAAGAACTTCGACGTCAACATCCTGTTCCAGGGTCTCGGCCGTTACTCCAAGCACTATTCCGGCCAGAACATCCAGGAATTCACCTACCAGGGTACCTTCTATTCGTTCCACAAGAACGCCTGGACGAAGGAGCGCTGGGAGAATGGCGAGGACATCAGCTATCCTGCCCTTGGTACCAAGGCTTCCTCCAGCTTCCGTGCGAACGACTTCTTCATCCAGAACCGCAGTTTCCTGCGTCTGAAGAACGTCGAGGTCGGTTACACCCTTCCTCGGAAGATGCTCCAGGGCGCCGGTGTGAAGACGCTCCGCGTCTACCTGGCCGGTCAGAACCTCTTCTACTGGACCAAGTGCCACTTCGGTCAGCACATGGATCCGGAAATGAACGACCCGATCGGCTACCCGATCACGAAGAACTACATGATCGGTGTCAACGTCAACTTCTAAAATGGAGATCGATATGAAAAAATTGATATACTTTGCAGTCGCCCTTACCCTCCTGAGCTTCGGCGTCGCGTCCTGTAACAAGTACCTTGACCAGGCGCCCGACGGCAAGATCTCCCTGGAGGATGTCTGGTCCGACTACGACAAGACGATGTACTATCTGAATAACTGCTACGCATCCCTCCCTCAGAAGGGCGTACGTTATTTCTTCTGGGAGCGCGGCCCCGTCGTGTGGTGCGACGACGCCTATGACGGTGACGACCTGGACGTGAACTGGGCTCCTTCTGCACGCCTCTACAACGGCGATGCTTCTGCGAACAGCCATCCGATCATTGACGCGGCCGGCCTGATGGACCATCCGGAAGGCAACTACTGGAGCAAGTATTTCGCCCGCATCCGCAACTGCGCGATGTTCATCAAGTACGCTGATCCCGAGATCGTCGGCAGCACCTCCGAGTACAACCGGTGGATCGCCGAGGCGAAGCTCCTGCGTGCGTACTACTATGCGGAGCTCCTCTCCTGGTTCGGCTGCGGTCTCCCGCTGATCGACGAGCCGTACAGCTACACGGACGACTTCTCGCAGGTCAAGCGTTCGAGCTACTACGAAGTGGTCCAGTTCATCATCAAGGACTGCGACGCGGCCCTTGCCTGCGCTGAACTGCCCTGGCGTATCACTTCCGGTTCCGAGGCATTCCGCGTCACGAAGGCCCTTGCCTGCGCGATCAAATCCCGCATGAGCGTCTTCGCCGCGAGCCCGCTGTACAACGAGGGCCAGAACCACTGGGCCGAGGCCGCCAGCATCAACAAGCAGGCGCTCGCCGACCTGGAAGCCCACGGCTATGAGCTCTACAACAAGGTGAACATCCCTGCGACGTGGGGCCATGCCAACGCGCACCTGCCCAACACCTACGCACAGCTGTACAACGAGTACTTCTGCAACTCGATGGCCTGGAGCGAGTCCCCCGCTGACAAGGAGACGATCTACCAGCTCCCCGGCGGCGGTAATGTCGCGCACATCGACTGTATGGGTGCGATGATGGGTTACAAGACGGGTACCTGCCCGACGCAGGAACTGGTCGACGCCTATGAGACGGACAACGGTGAAACCGTCCTCGACCTCTCCAAGCCTTACCTTGACGAGGAAACGCACCTGAAGCCGAACTACAATACGGCGAACAAGGTCTACAATCCGCAGGATCCGTACGCCCACCGCGACCCTCGCTTCTATGCGACGATCTACTACAACGGTTCGAAGCGTTACTGCTCCTGGGGCAGCGCGGCCGGCAACATCTCCTTCGAGAACAAGGGTCAGCAGTCCGGTTACTACGGCACCCGCACCATCGCGACCTGGGCCCGTTGGGAGAAGAACGGCGAAATCCACGAGCAGCCCGAGCCCAACACCGGCTGGAAGCTCACCGACCGTACTCCTACCCGTTCCGGTTACTTCGAGCGCAAGTTTGCGCACCCGAACTCCGGTAACAACCTGCAGCCCGGTGCCGCCTACCACAAGGATTACCGCCTCGCGGAGGTTATCCTGAACTACGCCGAAGCTGCTTTCGAGAGCGGTGACGAGAATACGGCCCGCCAGATGATGAACCGTGTGCGCGCCCGCGTCGGCATGCCTGCCATTCCTGCAAGCGTGACGGGTGAGGCCCTGCGTCAGCGTATCCACAACGAGCGCCGCGTCGAGTTCGCCCTCGAGGGACAGCGCTACTTTGATGTCCGCCGCTGGCACAAGCCCGGTGAAGACCTCAGGACGACGGACCACTACAAGACGGCCGCCTACATCACCTGCCACGTTGACGCCAACAACAACGTCACCGGTTACACGTACGACCGTACCACCATCCACGAACTCCAGTGCTACACGAGCAAGTACCTGACGGTTGCCATCCCGCTTACCGAGGTGAACAACATGAAGGCCGTTACCGGTGAGAACTGGCAGAACCCCGGCTGGGAGTAGTTCCTTCTAACCTTATATAATTGTATCGAATATGATGAACAAGCATATAATCACAGCAGCTGCGCTCCTTCTCCTGGGCGGATCGTTCCTGGCGAATGCGCAGACTGACATCGCTGTAACGGGTACCGTGAAGGACGTTTACGGGAACCCTCTGCCTGGCGTGATCGTGTCCGCGAACGGGAAAGACCTGTACATGACGGACAAGAACGGCCAGTACACGGCTACCGCCGACAAGTCGGACGTGCTGTTGTTCAGCCTCGTGGGCTACAAGCCCCTTGAACTGAATGCTTCGTCCAACATGGACGTGGTCCTGGAGGACGACGCGCACGCGCTGGCCGAGCGGATCAACCTCGGTTATTCCAAGGTGTACCGCGAGGACCTGTCCGACGCCGTCTCGACGGTCTCCGGCGACCTGCTCGGCAAGTCGCTCCACACGCGTCTCCAGCAGACGCTCTCCGGCCGCCTCTCCGGCCTGACGACGATCGAGAACACCTTCGAGCCTACGTATGAGGAGCTCAGCATGTACGTCCGCGGCCTTTCGACCGTGCACGGCGGCTCCGCCGGCGTGGTGATCGACGGTGTCCTCTACGACAGCTACTCCCACGATATCCTCTACCGCATCTCCCCCGAGGAGGTCGAGTCCATCACCCTGCTGAAGGACGGCGCCTCCCAGGCGATTTTCGGTGTACGTGGTGCGAACGGTTTGGTCGTGATCAACACCAAGCGCGGTACGCCCGGTAAGATGAAGCTGAACGTGAACATCTCCAACACGGTCGAGCAGCCGGTGGACGTGATGCACCAGTTCGGTTCCTACGACTATGCGGTGCTGCGCAACCAGGCTGCGTTCAACGACGGCCGCGGCGAGTACGTGTACTTCTCGCAGCAGACGCTTGACAACCTCAAGAGCGGCGAGGACCGCGAGCACTATCCGGACACGGACTGGGCGGGCATGATGCTTCGCAAGGCCACGAACCTGCAGCGCATCGCACTCGACGCTTCCGGCGGATCGGAGCGCGTGCAGTACTTCACGACGATGAACGTGATCCACCAGGGTTCCTTCTGGAACACGGACACCGACCGTTACAAGACGGACAACGAAAAGGTGCGCCTGAACTTCCGTTCCAACATCGACGTGATGGTGAACAACTGGATTGGTCTGTTCATGAACCTGGCCGGTTCCGTGGTCAAGGCTCATACCCCCAACGGCAGCACGGCCTACAATGCCGCGATCTACGAGCGGATGGCCTTCATGCCTCCGACGGTCTACGGTCCTGTGACCCCGACCGTGCTTGACGCCGACGGCGAGACCGTCCTGAGCGAGGGCGGCGAGGTCATCTCCACCGTGAACATGGGCGACAGCCCTTACGGAATGCTGAACCGCAGCGGTTACTCCAACACGACGAACACCAACATCTACGGCCAGGGCGGTCTGCAGTTCGACCTGAGTTTCCTGACCCCGGGCCTGTGGGCGAAGGCAAGCGTCGGCTACCTCTCCTACATCACGGCGAACATGTCGACGACGCAGTCCTACAAGCGCGTCTACCGCGACGACGACTGGACCAAGCTGAACTTCACGCAGCTGGGCACCACCCTCGACGGGACGCTGGGTTATGGCAAGGGCACGGCCCTCTACGGCTACATGTCCTACAAGGGCGAGGCGGGCTACACCCGCGACTTCGGCAAGCACCACCTCAATGCCAGCGCCTACGGCCTGTACCAGTCCTTCATCGACCAGACGGGCAACTACGCGGCCACGTATGACTACCGCCGTATGTACACGGGCATCGAAGCCCTGTACAACTACGACCACCGCTACGCCCTTCACCTGACGACCGGCTACTCCGCTTCGGATTACTTCCCGACGAAGACCCGCTGGATCTGGACCCCGGGCGTGAGCGCCGCGTGGATCGCCTCGAACGAGTCCTTCATCAAGGAGAACGCTCCCTGGCTGTCCCTCTTCAAGGTGCGCGCCTCCTATGCGGTCACCGGTAACGATGCCACCGGCTACGGCCGTTACATCTACAAGGACCAGGTGACCTCCACCCCGGGCGGAAACGTCGGCTGGCTGGAGTACTACACCAATGAGTCCGCCTATGGCAACGAGGCCCTCACTCCTGAGAAGATCAAGAAGATGAACGTCGGTATCGACCTCGGCCTGGGCAACCAGTTCTCCGTGAGCTTCGACGCCTTCAAGGAGAGCATGGACAACGGTCTGGCGCGTTCCACCGCGCTGGTCCCTTCCTACCAGGGTATCTCCCTGGGCTCCTTCCCGGTGCTGAACATGGGTCAGTATGAGAACAAGGGCTGGGAGCTGTCCGTGGGCTACAACAAGCGCTTCAACGCCGACTGGGCGGTCCACTTCAACGGCCACCTCGCCTACAACCGCAACAAGGTCATCTACGTGGGTGAATCCCAGCGTGCCGAGGACTACGCCTACCGGATCCGGACCGAGGGATATCCCTACGGCCAGGGCTGGGGCTACCTCGTGGACTACAGCAACGGCAACGGCCTGTTCAACTTCCAGGACGAGATCGACGCACACGCCAAGTACTCCTTCGGTACGCCGCGCCTGGGCGACATCAAGTTCCAGGACCTGAACGGCGACGGTACGATCGACGACAAGGACCAGGCTCCGATCGGCAAGGGCAGCCTGCCGCGGTACACCTACGGCTTCGACCTCGGCTTCTCCTGGAAGAACTTCGAGGTGAGCGCCCTCTTCCAGGGCGTGGGTGACTACTACCGGAACTTCGCCTACCTGTACGGCTACAACTACACGCGCGACGGCTTCTTCACGGAGAGCATGCTGAACGCCTGGACGGCGGACCGCTGGCTCGCGGGCGAGACGATCGACTGGCCGGCCCTCTCCACGGCCGCCACGACGAACACGCAGGGAAGCGACTACTTCTTCCGGAACGCCTCGTTCCTGCGCCTGAAGACCGCCGAGATCGCCTACCGTCTTCCGAAGCGCTTCTCCGATTCCATCGGTGCCGCTGCGACGAAGATCTACCTGGGCGGACAGAACCTGCTGTGCTTCGACAAGCTTCCGGCCGACATGCCGGTCGAGGGCAACAACGTCACTGCACTTCCGGTTTTCCGTATGTACCGCATCGGTGTCAACCTGTCCTTCTAGTCTGATTCAATCATAAAAATGATGAAGAATATGAAAAAATATATCGCATTCCTGCTGTTTGGCGCTTTGGCCCTTACCGCCTGCAACGACGCTCTCGAGCTTCGTGACAACGGTACCACGGACATGAGCCAGGTATTCAGCGACGCGAACAAGACCCGCGGGTACCTCAATTCCTGCTACAATTACATCACCGGAACCAATGTCCGCGCCGGTTCCTTCACGGATGACGCCTACGATGCACAGACGATCTCCCCGGGAACGAAGTTCGACTACTGGAACAACCAGACGCTGAACGCCAGCAACTTCGGGTCGTACAACTATGACGGTGACCCTTGGGGCCATTACTTCCAGGGCATCCGCAAGTGCAACGTGTTCCTCGACAACATCGAAGGAGCGACGGCCAACATCTCCGATGCACGCCGCGCCGCATTCTCCGCCCAGGCGAAGGTGCTCCGTGCGTACTACTATCTCCAGCTCGTGAAGCGTTTCGGCGCTGTTCCGCTCATCACTTCCGATCTGGGAGCTTCGCATGATTATTCCACCGACACCCGCGCTTCCGTGAAGGATGTCATCGAGCAGATCCTGAAGGACTGTGACGAGGCCATCGCCACGCCGGACAGCGACGATTTCGCGTTCGTCCCCGCGAATACCGCACAGACGAACATGATGAACAAGGCGATTGCGCATGCGATTCGCGCCGAAGCTGCCGTGTACGCCGTGAGCCCGCTCTTCGCGGACTGCGGTTTCGACAAGCAGCAGGCTCTCACCGTAGCGGCCGACGCCCTTGCCCAGCTGCTCTCGCATGACTTCTCGCTCTTCACCCAGACGAGCGAAAAGTATCCGAATGCCTATCAGGCGTACTTCATGTACAATGGTAACGACCAGCGTTCGGTCGACAAGGAGACAATCTACTCCTGCAGCCAGGTGGCTGTCTGGTCCAGCTGCGGTGTTCCGCTTGTCCAGGGAACTTCCACGGCCGGCTCCTGCCCGAGCCAGGAACTGGTCGATGCGTACGAAATGGCGAACGGCCAGCCCGTGCTGAACCTCGCCAAGCCGTACAACGACGAGAGCCATCTGCAGCCGAACTACAACGCCGGTTCCGGTTACAACGAGGCCAAGCCGTACGAGGGCCGCGACCCGCGGTTCTATTCGACGGTCTTCTACAACATGTCCAAGCGCGGAAACGCGTATGTCAACACGTATGTGGGCGGTACGTCCGGTCTTGACCGGACCAACATCCGCTACACCTGCACGGGTTACTACATGCGCAAATACGCGTCCGACGCCTCCAACCGCAACACGAACCAGGACGGCTACCAGCGCCTGATGCGTCTTGCCGACGTGTACATGAACTTCGCCGAGGTCGCCTACCAGGTGCAGGGTGATGCGTACAAGTCCGTCGCCGGCGTGAATATGTCCGCCGCTGACGCCGTGAACGCCATCCGCAACCGCGCCGGCATGCCCGACCTGCCCGCGAACCTGAGTCTTGCCGACTTCGAGGCCCGCTACCGCAACGAGCGCCGCATTGAGTTCGCCCTTGAGCAGGACCGCTTCTTCAGCCTCCGCCGCTGGAAGGCCGTCGAGACAGCCAAGCAGCTTACCGGTATGCGCATCACCCAGAGCGGTGGCAACTACACCTACGAGCGCTTCGCTTTCGAGCCGCGCCAGACCGCTGATGCGAAGTACTGCCTCTACCCGATCAACACGGGCGAGGCCAACAAGATGACCGCGATCCTGGGTGAAGGCAATGGTTGGCAGAACCCGGGTTGGTAGTAGTCAACATAACCCTTAAATGATCAAGAATATGAAAAAATACATTCTGATACTTTTTGCGGCGGCTTCGCTTCTGTGGTCCTGCGCCGAACTGGAGAACGATTCGCGTGTCGACAACGCGACGGCTCCCAGCGGCCTGAGCAACGTAGCGACGAGCTCCCGGATCGGTTCCGTCGTCTTCACGTGGGACAACCCCACCTCGGGCGACTATTACTACACGCTGGTGGAATATGAGCGCGGCGGCCAGACCGTCACGCACAAGATCAGCCGCTATGCGGTAAGCCCGACCCTCGGAGAGGGCCACACCCGCTACATCTACGAGGGCTTCGATGACACGAACACCTACACGTTCAAGCTGACCCCTTACTCCGTCGACGGCCAGGCCGGCCCTTCGACGACGGTCACGGGCTTCGCCGAGGACGCCTCCTACGCGTACAAGTACGTTGCGGAGACGGTCACCGTCGAGCCTGAGGTCGAGGGCGCGAAGGTGTCCTGGATCAACGAGTACCACCGCGACGTTACCGTGAAGGTGTCCTTCAAGGACGTCACGGGCGCGACGCAGACCATCACCAAGACGGGCTCCTCCGACGGCAGCGTCTCGATCGGCGCTTTCACGGATCCGACCGAGGTGACGGTGGTCTCCTCCAACGGAACGGTCGACTCCGATCCGTTCAAGGTCACTGTTACCCCTGCGACGGGCGAGATCCCTCCGAGCCGGATGAGTTTCCCGAGGTATTCCTCCATCTGGAACGCCGGCAACGCTTTCGACAAGGTCATCGACCGTAATGTGAACACATACTGGCACTCTGAGCCGTTCAATGCGGGCAACGGTCCTTATCAGTGGTTCGTCGTGGATCTTGGATCAGCTCACAAGGTGAATGCGATTGAAGCGATCCGCCGTCTGACCGACGCAGGATATGGCTCACCGATCCGCCAGATCCAGGTTTCCACCAGTCTGGATGACAACAACTATACAATCGTTGTCGCCAGGACGGATTACGATGCCGAACCGGTGTATGCAAACCACATGTTCATTTTCGACGAGCAGATCTGCCGCTACATCAAGGTTGAACTGTGGGCGGAAGGCAACTGGGCCCACCTTTCCGAGTTCCTCGCCTATTACAGCGAGAACCCGAAGAGCGCTTCTCCGTATGCAGCACAGGCTGCTGCCGAGCTGCAGCCCGATCCGGACGACGACCCGACCGTCTACGACGATGTCGACTACCTGAAGCCGATGACGGACGCTCCTGGCGGCTGGATCAACCACCTGAAGTTCTATCAGGCGGAAGACCGTACCAACGATACCGAGTGGACGTACGAGACGACGGGCGGTGACTCCTGGATGCCACTGGCCCGCCTGAATAAAGACGCCGCCGGTCCAATGCTGGTGTTCCACTACAAGTGCACGGCTTCGATCACCCTCGAGTTCTTCTGGTGCAACGAGGGCGGCTTCGGCGACGGTGGCCCTGCGGGCGGCCGTTCCACGACCTTCTCCATCTCCAAGCAGAGTGACTGGAAGACCTTCAAGCGTGACTTCTCGGCTGACTGGAAGAACCACAAGTGGTCCGGCAAGAAGGGCTGCACCGTACGTTTCGACGTCGGTGACGGCGCGGGCGTGACCCTCAAGGTCCGCAACATGCGTTGGCAGCCGCTGCCGTAATCCAGTAGTGATGCACAACCATTATTGATACGTCGAGGCCGGTTCGAAAGAGCCGGCCTCTTCTATCTTCTCGATTGAATTTTGAATAAATATTCTCAATCTTTTTTGTTTACAGATGGTTTTGTTTATATTTGTGGCGAATCAAATTTGAACCATAACCACAATGACACTGTCAACCATTTTCAAAAAGATCTCTATATTATTTGTTCATAGTGAATTAGCAAAAGCTTCAGCAGACTCGGGACAAACACCTTCCTTCTGGTCTTTTTTCCGGGAGTGGTCGGAGCGGGACGACAAGTCCATCCGGCAGCGCCGTCTGGCATACCGGAACATTTCGCGCCTGATGGGCACTGCGGAGAATTGGAACGATATCGATTCCTCTTACCATTACCGGCTCGTCCGGAAAATGAACGAAGCCAAGTTCGCATTGAATTATAAATGGAGGACGGTCCAGCAACTACGGACCGTCATGAATGAAGGGCTGAAACTGAAATACCACCACAACGACGACTTCAAGTACTGGAAAAACCCGCGGGAAACACCAGACGCCATCTACCTATCCTGGCAGGAGGTAGAACGGCTTTGGAATCTGGACCTGAAAAATCCCGCGCTATGCAAGGCGCGGGACTTGTTCGTTTTAGGGGTTTACACGGCAGCCCGGTTTTCCGACTATTCCCGACTCGATCTAGACATGATTCACGATGGAATCATCCATTTCATGCAGCGGAAAACGGCGGAAAGCGTCTACATCCCGGCAGCTCCCCGCGTCATTGAGATCCTCAGGCGCAACGGGGGGCATGCCCCTTCTCTCTCGCAACCGACCTTCAACGAACTGATCAAGAAAGTTTGCATGGAGGCGGAAATAACTGACATTGTGGAAATTACTCGGACGGAAGGAGACCGGAGGATCTCCGAGAGGAAGAAAAAATACCAGCTTGTTTCTTCGCACACCGCCCGACGTACCGGAGCCACCCTCCTGTATCAATCCGGCATTCCGGCAGGCCAGTGCATGATGCTCACCGGTCACCAGAAAGAATCCACGTTCTACAAGTACATCAAGACAACAAAAGAGGAAAACGCACGCAAATTGAAAGATGCGGAATTCTTCCAATAAACCTATATGAATAGATATCAATCTGCTATCCTTCTTAAAGGATGAACCCGGACTGCCGATCGAACGACAATCCGGGTTCTTTGTAACAGGCGGTCTGTAATCCGGCCCTATTTTACATCGAGATATATCTCATCCCACGAGGAAATGCCGATGACTTTCAGATAAGGATCGAAAACTTCATCCTCCTTATCCGTTCCGGCGGCCTTCCAGACGCCCCAAACCGGTTTCGGCTGGAAATCCGCCTTGCGCAGGCCCAGATGCAGCCCATACTCCGCCGCATTATCCATCCAGTTATGCCACTGAATGGCGTCGATTCCATCCAGTTTCTTCACCTTTTTCCATGCCCAGCAGGCTCCGGCCGCCTGCTTGGCCAGGTCGTCGTCACTGAAGGAGGGCGAGTTGGTTCCCTGCTCGGATAAGAATAGCATCCGTTTCGTCTTTCCCTGATACAGGTTCTCCTTCTGCTTGATCCAGGCGTCGATTACCTCAAGATTCTTGAATGTGACATAGCTCGTGGTCTGCAGACCCGTCGCTTTCGTGTCATTCTTCCAGAATTCCGGCTTGGTAATATCCTGTGCATACGGATGATAGGCGACCCCCCAGCGGAAATCGCCCTCCGCCCTGGAATAGGAGACCGTCTTGGTCAGCATGTCCCATGGAGAGTAACCGCCGTCGGAAGCACGCCAGCTATGCGTATAGGATGCCAGGACAGAGGCATTCTGGTCATATTGGCGGACGATGTTGTAGCAGATACGCATTGACTTCAGGTATCGGTCAAGGTAGCGCAGGACCGGCTGGTCGCCCATGTTCGTCCACTCCTTGCTCATGTCGACTTCGTTGTGCATGATCCAGTGATGGATTCGTTTCCCTTCCTCGTGCGTATACCTTTCCGCCAGGTACTCCAGGACCGCAGCATACTTGTTGAAAGCCTTGGCCGTGGTGATATTCGGCATCGTGTAGTTCCCGCCGGTATTCTCCGGATCCCGATAGGATGAAGAGGTGGGCGCCAGCAGGATCGCGCAGACCACAAGATTCCTTTGGGCCGCATCCGACGTGATCTCATCGATGGTTTTTCTCCACTCCGCACCAATGGAATAGCCGATGCCTCCATAGGTAAAATCGCTGCCGGCCTGGTCGATGAAACCATTGATCAGGACGTTCATCGTAATGGTGGAGACTTTCATCTCATCACAATCGGAAAAATAGATGTTGCCACCGCCCGCAGCAAGGCCTTTCTGGCTGCGCAGACGCAACAACGACGGCGAGCGCTTCGGGGCCACTTCATCGGCATAACGGGCATGCGAGTCTAGCGACGGCTTCTCACCATCCACCTTGATGACGGCCCATTTGGAAAAGACACGGTCGTAATCGATCCCTTCCCGCCCCTTCACGGAACGGTCAAGCGTGAGCGAAAAGTTCCTTCCGGACAGTTGGTCCGTGTAAGGGAAGGACTCCATCTCGGTCACATCCTGCCAGGGCGTGATTTCAGCCAGAAGATACTTTCCGTCGCCGCCACACTTTCCTTCAATGGTAACCTTCGTTTCCGATACCACGACCTTGTCCACGGATGATGCATATTCCCCGGCAAGATATTCTCCCAAGTTATAAGCCATCCGTTTCTTCGGATCCTTGATTACGGGCTTTGTCTGTTCCTGCTCCGTAGGTCCGGCCGGTTCCTTCTTGCAGCTCAATGTGAGAACTGCCATCAGAAGGCAGGCAAACACAAGCCAACAGGTTCTCCCTTTCATTAAAATATGTATTCGTTTAACATATAACTATTTCTTCCAGAGGAAGCGGAAGTTGAAGCGCCGGTTCGGGGCCGTGTCGCCGTGCAGGCAGAGGGAGATCGGATCCTCGAGCTCGTAGGGGTTGTCCGCCCACTTGAAGTCGAAGGCAGCCTGGTTTCCGCTGACGCGCAGCAGTTCGGCCGGGACGGAGAGTTCCATCTCGTTCCCGACGACGCAGAACGCCGCCTTCCCGGCAGGGACCCATGCGCCCGCCACATACTTCGAGATTTCGGAAGTCTTGTCATCGAGCACGTTTCGGTTGACGAGCACGTCGTAACCGTACCAGCCCGTGCTGCTGTCCTGGTCGACGTCGACCAGCAGAAGCATCCAGTTCGGATCGGTGCAAGGCGTGATGTCCGCCCCCGTCTTTACGTAGAAGCAGACCTGCCCGTCCCTGGTCACGGCCACCTTGGCGTCCTGGATGTCGTTGCGGCCGGAGGAGTCGCGGTAATACAGGCCGGCGTAACCGGGAGCGTCACGGAAGGTCACGTCACCCCGCGTGTCGCGGTAGACGACCTTCACGCCGTTCCAGTCGGAGAAGGAACCGTCAATGGTCACCTTCTTGGCGCCCTTGTTCTCCGGAATCGGGCGTACACCCTTGTAGCGGCGGATGTTCTGCGCCATCTGCATGTAGTAGTTGTCGGTATAGCCTCCCTTCATCGGGGAGATCGTGCGGTTGAATTCAGCGTTGTACTGGTCTACGAAGTAGAACGAATTCTCGCGGCCCAGCCACATGGTCTTTCTGCCGTTCCCGTACTTGCCGGCCGTCCATTCATTCCAGTCGTTCAGGTAGATGAAGGGCGGATCGGCGGCCAGGGCGTCCTCCCAACGTTCCTGGAAGTAGATGCCGTAGCCGGTCGGATTCTTGACCGTCTTCCCCAGCCAGGGCACGTAGGCCTCTTTCGGCATGTCGTATTCATCAAGTTCCGGCTCGCCGAATTCCCGCGACCAGGATTTGCCGACACCCATCGGGATGTTCGTCATCGTCACCGGGTGCTGGGCCGGCGTGACGGCCGCCTCTTCCAGCTTGCCGTTGTGCTTGGAAACCAGTTCTTCCGGCGTCATGTGGATGATGTTGGTGTCGGCCATCGAATAGCCGAAACTCCAGTTGTCTTCCGTGCCGATGAAGCGCTCTCCCTGCCACTTGTAGTAGCCCCACCACATGTTGCGGAGGGTGAAGTAGTCGAGGATCTCCTGCGGGTAGTCCGCCGCGGAAGCCTCGTAGTGGCCATTGGCATCCGCTTCGGGATGCGCGTTATAGAGGAGCAGGGGCTTGCCGTCCCAGTAGAACCACAGGTCGGAGAACTTGTTCGCCTTGTAATAGCGCTCATACAGCTGCTTGACGACATCCACCGGCTTGTTGTTGAACGACCAGAATACGAACTTGGGGGTCTGGTTGCCTTCTTCGCGCATTTTCATCATCGTGGAGAAGAGAACCTCCCACTCGTCCCAGTAGCAGACGCCGTTGGTGACGTCCATCACGAGCACGTCAACGCCGGCATCCTGGAGCATCGAGATGTCCTTGCGGATCACCCACTCGTCCTGGCTGAGGAAATAGCCCATTTCAGGCTCGCCCCAGTGACCGCCACCATATTTCCACAGCGGATGGTCGTACTGGAACCGGGCCTCGGGATCGGCCTGGAGGACCTTCGTCACATCCGTATGGCCTTCGGCTTTATGGGCCCGCTGGCTATGCCAGGTAATGTAGAAGATGCCGACCACACGCTGGTGGTCCGTCTTGACGGGACCGACCGAATCGATTAGGGGCATCTGGCGGCCCAGGGCGTCCGTCGCAACCCAGGTGTCGCTCATCAGGTCCGTTCCGACCGTCTCTCCGCTTTTCTGGGTCGCCGCGCAGCCCAGAAGTCCCCAGGCGACCAGGCCGGCCCCCAGAGCAGAATAAAGGAATCTTTTCATATGCATATCGGATTGGGATTATTTTTTCCAGAGGAAACGGAAATTGAACCGGCGGTTCGGGGCTGTGTCGCCGTGCAGGCAGAGGGAGATCGGGTCTTTCAACTCGTACGGGTTGTCCGCCCACTTGAAGTCGAAGGCTGCCTGGTTGCCGCTGACGCGCAGCAGCCCGGCCGGGACGGAGAGTTCCAGCTCATTCCCGCGGACCTGGAAAGCCGCCTCGCCGACCGGCTTCCATGCGCCGTCCGCATACTGCAGCACACGGCTGGTCTGCCCGTCCACCATCTCCTTGTTGATGAGGATGTCATATCCGTACCAGCCCGTCGATGCATCCTGGTCGATATCCACCAGCAGGAGCATCCAGTTCGGATCGGTGCTGGGCGTGATGTCCGACCCAGCCTTCACATAGAAGCAGACCTGGCCGTCCTTGGTCACGGCCACCTTGGCATCCTGGATGTCGTTTCGGCCGGAGGAGTCGCGGTAATGCAGGCCGGCATAACCCTTGGCGTCGCGGCGCGTGACATCGCCCCGCGTGTCGCGGTAGACGACATCCACGGCGCTCCAGTCGGAGAAATCGCCGTCGACGGTGACCTTTCCGAATCCCTTGTTCTCCGGAATCGGACGGACGCCCTTGTAGCGGCGGATGTTCTGTGCCATCTGCATATAATAATTATCGGTATAGCCGTCCTTCATCGGCTGGATGGTCCGGTTGAACTCGGCATTGTACTGGTCGATGAAGACGAAGGGATTCTCCGGGCGGCGCAGGAATTCCGACTTCCCGCCGCGGCCCCACATGCCGGCCGTCCACTCGTTCCAGTCGTTCAGGTAGATGAAGGGCGGATCGACGGCCAGGGCATCCTCCCAGCGTTCCTGGAAGTAGATGCCGTAGCCTTCCGGATGCGCCACCTTCCTGCCGAGCCAGGGCACATAGGCTTCGACGGGCATGTCGTGTTCGTCCAACTCCGGCTCGCCGAATTCCCGCGACCAGGACTTGCCCACGCCGATCGGAACGGTGTTGTCCCCCAGGCGCACCGGATGCTGGGCCGGCGTGACGGCTGCCTCCTCGGGCTTTCCGTCGTGCTTGGAGACGAGTTCTTCCGGGGTCATGTGGATGATGTTCGGGTCGCCCATCGAGTAGCCGAAGCTCCAGTAGTCCTCCGTGCCGATATAGCGGACGTCGTGCTCCTTGTAAAAGCCCCACCACATGTTCCGCAGCGTGAAGAAATCGAAGATCTCGCGCGGATAGTCGTCGATGCTCACCTTGTACTGCCCGTTGGCGTCCTTGCCGGGGTTGGCGTTGAAGAGCAGCAGCGGCTTGCCGTCCCAGTAGAACCACAGGTCGGAGAACTTGTTCTCCTTGTAGTAGCGCTCATACAGCTGCTTGACGACATTCACCGGCTTGTTGTTGTACGACCAGAAGACGAATTCGGGCGTCCGGTTGCCTTCCTGCCGCATCTTCATCATCGTGGAGAAGAGGACTTCCCATTCGTCCCAGTAGCAGACGCCGTTGGTGACGTCCATCACGAGCACGTCCACGCCGGCGTCCTGGAGCATCGAGATGTCCTTGCGGATCACCCACTCGTCCTGGCTGAGGAAATAGCCCATTTCGGGTTCACCCCAGTGATACTCGCCGTATTTCCAGAGCGGATTGTCGTTCTGGAAGCGGGCGGAAGGGTCTTCCCGAAGGATCTGCGTGACATCGGTGTAAGGCCCCGGCCTGTTGAACTTGTTCTGGCTGTGCCAGGTAATGTAGAAGATGCCGACCACGCGCTCGTGGTCCGTCTTGACAGGGCCGACCGAATCGATCAGGGGCATCTGGCGCCCCAGGGCGTCCGTCGCTACCCAGGTGTCGCTCATCAGGTCGTCGGATGCCACCTCGGCTTGACGTGCCGTTGAGCAGGAGAACAGGGTTGCGAAGGCCCCGGCGGATGCTAGGAGAAGCAGAAGTCTGCGCATATCGTAGTTTTTTTTAAAGGTAGGAAGAATCTGCGTAAAAAACAAAATCAGGGCAGGATACAAAAAGAAGAGGCCGGCTCTTTCGAACCGGCCTCGACGAATCGTATTTTCAAGGGCTAAGTCTAGCTTGTCGGAACAGGCTGCCAACGCATGTTGCGGACCTTGAGGGTCACGCCCGGGCCGTCACCGATATCGAAGCGGACACCGTCGCCCTTCTTGCCGGGCCAGCCATGCTTCGCCCAGTCGGACGTGAAGTCCTTCTTGAAGGTCTTCCAGTCGGTCTGCTTGCTGATCGAGAACGGCGTTTCGCGACCACCGGCAAGGCCATTCGGGAAACCGCCCTTGCACCAGAAGAACTCGAGGGTGATGGCGTGCGTACACTTGTACTGGAACACCAGCATCGGACCAGCGGCATCGTTCTCCAACGGCAGGAGCGGCAGCCAGGAGTCACCGCCCGTCGTCTCGAACGTCCACTCGGTTTCGTTGGTCTTGTCGTCGGCCTGATAGGCTTTCACGTTGTTGAGCCAGCCGGCGACATCCAGCTTCGGCTTCAGGTACTCGACGTCTTCGTAGACGGTCGGGTCGTCGTCCGGGTCGGGCTGCAGCTCCTGCGCGGCCTGCTCGGCGTACGGGGAAGCCGCGGCGGGATCGGCGCTGTAGAAGGCCAGGAACTCGGCCACGTGGGCCCAGCTGCCCGCGGAGTGTACGTCGAGGCGGATGTAGCGGCACACCTCCTCGTCGAAGGGGAACATGTGCTTGGCGTACACCGGCTCGGCGTCGTACTCGGCGTCGACCACGGTCTTGAAGCTGGAGCCGTCAAGGCTGACGGCGATCTTCACGTTCTGCAGCGGGGAACCGTAACCGGCATCGCTCTGACGGCGGATCACCTGGACGGCGTTCACCTTGTGCGGAGCGCCCAGGTCGACCACGAACCAGTGGTCGGGACCGGTCAGGGCCGTATGCCAGTAGGAGCTCATGTTGCGGTCGAGCACCTTCTCGACCTCGTATCCGGCCTGCCAGAAGTCGCTCTTGTCGGAGATCGTCATACGGCTCGGGGGGATTTCGCCCGTCGCGGGCTTGACCGTCACCTTGAACGGGTCGGAGTCGGCCGTTCCGTTGGAGGAGACCACCGTCACCTCGGTCTCATCCGTGAAAGCGCCGATCGAGACGCTGCCGTCGGAGGAGCCCGTCTTGGTGATGGTCTGCGTCGCGCCCGTGACGTCCTTGAAGGACACCTTCACGGTGACGTCGCGGTGGTACTCGTTGATCCAGGACACCTTGGCGCCCTCGACCTCAGGCTCGACGGTGACCGTCTCCGCCACGTACTTGTACGCGTAGGAGGCGTCCTCCGCGAACCCCGTGACCGTCGTCGAAGGGCCGGCCTGGCCGTCGACGGAGTAGGGGGTCAGCTTGAACGTGTAGGTGTTCGTGTCGTCGAAGCCCTCGTAGATGTAGCGGGTGTGGCCCTCGCCGAGGGTCGGGCTCACCGCATAGCGGCTGATCTTGTGCGTGACGGTCTGGCCGCCGCGCTCGTACTCCACCAGCGTGTAGTAATAGTCGCCCGAGGTAGGGTTGTCCCACGTGAAGACGACGGAACCGATCCGGGAGCTCGTCGCCACGTTGCTCAGGCCGCTGGGAGCCGTCGCGTTGTCGACACGCGAGTCGTTCTCCAGTTCGGCGCAGGACCACAGAAGCGAAGCCGCCGCGAAAAGTATCAGAATGTATTTTTTCATATTCGTGATCATTTAAGGGTTATGATTACTACTACCAACCCGGGTTCTGCCAGTTCTGACCCGTCAGCTTGGTGATCTTGTTCAGCTCACCCGTGTTGATCGGATAGAGGAGATAGTTGTCGGCAGCGGTCTGCCGGGGCTCGAAAGCGAAACGCTGGTAGGTGTAGTTGCTGCCGTTCTGGGTGATGCGCATACCCGTCACCTGCTTCGCGGCGTCGAGGGCCTTCCAGCGGCGGAGACTGAAGAAGCGGTCCTGCTCGAGGGCGAACTCGATGCGGCGCTCGTTGCGGTAGCGCTTCTCGAAGTCGGCAAGGCTCAAGCCGGCGGGCAGGTTCGGCATGCCGGCGCGGTCGCGGATCGCGTTCACCGCGTCAGCGGCGGACATGTTCACGCCGGCGACGGACTTGTACGCATCGCCCTGCACCTGGTAGGCGACCTCCGCGAAGTTCATGTACACGTCGGCAAGACGGATGAGCCGCATGAAACCGTCCTGGTTCGTGTTGCGGTTCGAGTTGTCGGACGCATACTTGCGCATGTAGTAGCCCGTGCAGGTGTAGCGGATGTTGGTCTCGCTGATACCGGACGTGCCGCCCACGTACGTGTTGATGTAGGCGCTGCCGCGCTTGGACATGTTGTAGAAGACCGTCGCGTAGAAGCGCGGGTCGCGGCCCTCGTACGGCTTGTCCTCATTGTAACCGGAAGCGGTGTTGATGATCGGGTGCAGGTGCTGCGCGTCGGAGTAGCCGGTGATGGCCGGCTGGCCGTTCGCCATCTCGTAGGCGTCCACCAGTTCCTGGGTCGGGCAGGAGCCCGCCGTGGAGGTACCCGCGACGATCGGAACGCCGCAGTTGCTCCAGACCGCCACCTGGCTGTTGCCGTAGATGGTCTCGTGGTCCTTGGCGCGGTTGTCGTTCGCCGTCGACATGAAGTAGTTCTGGTAGGCGGAATAGTTGGCGCTGGACTCCGTCCACAGGGCGTAGCCGTGGGAGAGCAGCTGCGCGAGGGCGTCGGACGCCACGCTGAGGGCCTGCTGCTTGTCGAAGCCGCTGTCAGCGAAGAGCGGGCTGATCGCGTACATCACGGCCTCGGCGCGGACCGCCTGCGCGACCGCCTTCGTCATGATGCCCCACTGGCCCTGGATGTACACGTAGGAGAACTCCTCGGAGTCCGGCACGGCGATCGCCTCGTCGCAGTCCTTCAGGATCTGCTCGGTGATGTCCTTGACGGAAGCCTTGGTGTCGGAACCGTAGTCGTGGGTCGTACCCAGGTCGGTGGTGAAGAGCGGAACGGCGCCGTAGCGCTTCATCAGCTGCAGGTAGTAGTAGGCGCGCAGCACCTTCGCCTGGGCGGCCCATGCGGCACGCTCCACCTCCGTCATGCGGGCCGTGGAGCTTCCGATGTTGTCCAGGAAGACGTTGCACTTGCGGACGGCCTGGAAATAGTGGGCCCAGGGATCGCCGTCGTAGTTGTACGACCCGAAGTTGCTGGCGTTCAGCGTCTGGTTGTACCAGTAGTCATACTTCGTGCCGGCCGTGATCCCCTGCGCATCCTGCGCGTCGTCCGTGAAGGAGCCGGCGCGGAGCTGGGTCCCGGTGATGTAATTGTAGCAGGAGTTGATGTAACCGCGGGTGGCGTTGCGCTCGCCGAACACCTTGCTCATGTCCGTCGTTCCGTTGTCACGAAGGTCGAGGGCGTCGTTGCAGGCGGGTACCAGCAGCACGGCACAGATCAGAAGTGCGATATATTTTTTCATATCTTTCATCTTTTAAGATTTCGTCAGACTAGAACGACAGGTTGATGCCGATTCGGTACATCCGGAACACCGGCATGCTCGTGACGTTGTTGCCCTCGACCGGCATGTCGGCCGGAAGCTTGTCGAAGCACAGCAGGTTCTGTCCGCCCAGGTAGACCTTCGTCGAAGCGGCACCGATGGCGTCGGAGAAGCGCTTCGGGAGACGGTAGGCGATCTCGGCGGTCTTCAGACGGAGGAACGACGCGTTCCGGAAGAAGTAGTCGCTTCCCTGCGTGTTCGTCGTGGCGGCCGTGGAGAGGGCCGGCCAGTCGATCGTCTCGCCCGCGAGCCAGCGGTCCGCCGTCCAGGCGTTCAGCATGCTCTCGGAGAAGAAACCGTCACGCGTGTAGTTGTAACCGTACAGGTAGGAGAAGTTCCGGTAGTAGTCACCCACGCCCTGGAAGAGGGCGCTCACCTCGAAGTTCTTCCAGGAGAAGCCGAGGTCGATGCCGAAGGTGTACCGCGGCAGGCTGCCCTTGCCGATCGGAGCCTGGTCCTTGTCGTCGATCGTGCCGTCGCCGTTCAGGTCCTGGAACTTGATGTCGCCCAGACGCGGCGTACCGAAGGAGTACGTGGCGTGCGCGTCGATCTCGTCCTGGAAGTTGAACAGGCCGTTGCCGTTGCTGTAGTCCACGAGGTAGCCCCAGCCCTGGCCGTAGGGATAACCCTCGGTCCGGATCCGGTAGGCGTAGTCCTCGCCGCGCTCGGATTCACCCACGTAGATGACCTTGTTCTGGTTGTAGGCCAGGTATCCGTTGATGTGGAACGCCCAGTCGGCGTTGAAGCGCTTGTTGTAGCCGGCGGTCAGTTCCCAGCCCTTGTTCTCGAACTGGGACATGTTCAGCACCGGGAAGGAGCCCAGGGAGATACCCTGGTAGGAGGGGACCAATGCGGTGGAACGGGCCAGACCGTTGTCCATGCTCTCCTTGAAGGCGTCGAAGCTCACGGAGAACTGGTTGCCCAGGCCGAGGTCGATACCGACGTTCACCTTCTTGATCTTCTCGGGCGCCAGGGAGGCGTTGCCGTAGACGGACTCGTTGGTGTAGTACTCCAGCCAGCCGATGTTGCCGCCGCCGACGGAGGTCACCTGGTCCTTGTAGTCGTAACGGCCGTAGCCCGTCGCGTCGTTACCGGTGATCGCATAGGAGGCGCGCACCTTGAAGAGGGACAGCCAGGGGGCGTTCTCCTTGATGAAGGACTCGTTCGAGGCGATCCAGGCGGCGCTCACGCCCGGCGTCCAGAGGAAGCGGGTGCTGCGCGGGAAGTAGTCCGAGGCGGAGTAGCCGGTCGTCAGGTGCAGGGCGTAGCGGTGGTCGTAGTTGTAGAGCACCTCGGCGCCGGTGTACAGGCGGCGGTAGTCATACGTGGCCGCGTAGTTGCCCGTCTGGTCGATGAAGGACTGGTACAGGGCGTAGGCGCTGCCGTTGACGTGGTGCTTGCCGAAGTCGCGGGTGTAGCCCGCCTCGCCCTTGTAGGACATGTAGCCGTAGAGGGCCGTGCCCTTGCTGCGGCTCAGCGTGCCGTCGATGGAGGTGCCCAGCTGCGTGAAGTTGAGCTTCGTCCAGTCGTCATCGCGGTAGACGCGCTTGTAGGACTGGTCCGCGCGCAGGTTCGCCGTGATGTAGGAGAGGTAACCGACGCTCGCCTTCGCCCACAGGCCCGGGGTCAGGAAGTCCAGGTCGAACTGCAGACCGCCCTGGCCGTAGATGTTGGTGTTCATCGTGTTGGAGTAACCGGAACGGTTCAGCAGGCCGTAGGGGCTGTGACCCATGTTCACGGTGGAGATGGCCTCGCCGCCCTCGCTCAGGACGGTCTCGCCGTCGGCGTCAAGCACGGTGGGGGTCACCGGGCCGTAGACCGTCGGAGGCATGAAGGCCATGTACTCGTAGACGGTGGCATCGGAAGACGTATTCGCATACGGGGTGTGTGCGCGCACCACCGAACCGGCAAGGTTCATGAACAGACCGATCCAGCTGTTCACCATCACGTCCACGTTCGAGCGGAAGTTCAGGCGCACCTTCTCGTTGTCCGTCTTGTACTTGTCCTGGTCCGTGTTCCAGAAGGATCCCTGATGGATCACGTTCATCGTGGTGAAGTACTGCACGCGGTCCGATCCGCCGGAGGCGTCCAGGGCGATGCGCTGCAGGTTCGTGGCCTTGCGCAGCAGCAGGTCCGCCCAGTTCGTGTTCGGATAGTGCTCGCGGTCCTCGCCGCTCTTGAGGTTGTCGAGGGTCTGCTGCGAGAAGTAGACGTACTCGCCGCGGCCGTCGTTGAACGCCGCCTGGTTGCGCAGCACCGCATAGTCGTAGGAATCGAACTGGTGCATCACGTCCACCGGCTGCTCGACCGTGTTGGAGATGTTCACGTTCAGCTTCATCTTGCCGGGCGTACCGCGCCGGGTGTTGATCACCAGGACGCCGTTCGCGCCGCGGAGGCCGAAGATCGCCTGGGAGGCGCCGTCCTTCAGCAGGGTGATGGACTCGACCTCCTCGGGGGAGATGCGGTAGAGGATGTCGTGCGCGTAGGACTCGTAGTAGATACCGTCGATCACGACGCCGGCGGAGCCGCCGTGCACGGTCGAAAGACCGCGGACGTACATGCTGAGCTCCTCATACGTCGGCTCGAAGGTGTTCTCGATCGTCGTCAGGCCGGGAAGACGGCCGGAGAGCGTCTGCTGGAGACGGGTGTGCAGCGACTTGCCGAGCAGGTCGCCGGACACCGTCGAGACGGCGTCGGACAGGTCCTCGCGGTACACCTTGGAGTAACCGAGGTTGATCCGCTCGGCCAGCGCGTGAGCGTCGTCCTCCAGGACCACGTCCATGTTGGACGAGGCCTTCACCGTCTGCGGCTTGAAGCCGACCAGCGTGAAGAGGAGCTCGTCGGACTTGTCCGCCGTAGCGGCGTACTGGCCGTTCTTGTCCGTCATGTAAAGGTCTTTACCGTTCGCGGACACGATCACGCCAGGCAGGGGGTTCCCGTAAATGTCCTTCACGGTACCCGTCACAGCGATGTCAGTCTGCGCATTCGCCACGAAGGCGCTGCCCAGGAGCAAAAGCGCTGCTGCTATGGTTATATGCTTGTTCATCATATTCGATACAATTATATAAGGTTAGAGAATCTGCTACCAGCCGGGGTTCTGCCAGTCTTCGCCGGTGACAGCCCTCATGTTGTTCACCTCATTGAGCGGGATGGCAACCTTCAGGAACTTGTTCGTGTAGCACAGGCGCTCCTTGATCACCTTGCGGCCGTAGGTGTAGCCCGTGACATGGTTGTTCGCGTCGATGTGGCACGTGATGTCGGCGGCGGTCACCCAGTGGTCGGTGTCGGCCAGGTCGTCGGTCGGCTTGTGCCAGCGGCGCACGTCGAAGTAGCGGTGGCCCTCAAGGGCGAACTCGACGCGGCGCTCGTTGTGGATGCGCAGGCGCAGGGCTTCGCCCGTCACGCCGGCGCCGATGCCCGGCATGCCGGCGCGGGCGCGCACGCGGTTCATGTACTGACGGGCGGAAGCCTCGTCACCGCTCTCGAACGCAGCCTCGGCGGCGTTCAGCAGCATCTCGGCGAAACGGTAGTCCTTGTGGTCGGCGCCGCCGAGGCGGTTGCCGATACCCGAGTTCGGGTGCGCGAACTTACGCTGGAAGTAGCCGGTGCGCGTCACCGTACGGCCGGTGTTGCTCGTACCCATGATCGCTTCGGGCTCGTTGTGCACGGTGCCGCCCTTCTCCCACTTGGTCCAGGTCGCGATCGTGCGCGCGCCGCGGAAGTTGGCGCCCTGGCCGGCATTCTCCCAGGAGTTGCCGCCGGCGGCCGTCGCCCACGTGCAGTAGCGCTTCGCGCCCGTGTAGTAGATCGACGCATAGAAGCGCGGATCGCGGTTCGCGTAGGGGTTGTTCGGATCGTACGTATGGTTGTTCGTGTTGTAGTTCGGGTTCAGGTGCTGCTCGTCGTTGTAAGGCTTCGCGAGGTTCAGCACCGGCTCGCCGTCGATCGTGTCATACGCGTCGACAAGCTCCTGGGACGGGTTCGTCCCGGTCTTGTAACCGCAGATGGCACCGATGATGTCGACGTTCGACATGTCGCCCGATCCATTGGAAAGCTGGTAGATCGTCTCCATGTCGGCAGGGGACTCGCTCCAGGCCTGGGTCGTGCAGAAGTACTCGTTGTAGATCTTCGAGTACTGGCTGTCCAGGTAGGTGTTCGCTCCGTCGAAGGTCTGGGGCTGGTTGATCTTGTTGTAGAGCTGGTAGCCGTGGGCTTCCAGTTCGGAGACCGCCTGCTTGGTCACCTGGGCGGCTTCCGCCCAGTAGTTCTGGCCCTCGTTGTAGAGCGGGCTCGCGGCGAACAGGATCATGCGGGACTTGATGGCCCACGCAAGGGCCTTCGTCATGCGGCGGGCTTCACCCGAGGAGGTGATTCTCCAGGGCAGCTCGGCGCACGCAAGCGCCTCGTCGCAGTTCTTCATGATGAACTTCACCGTCTCGTAGTAGCTCGCGCGGGTGACCTGAGAGAAGTCGTCCGTGTAGCTGTACGGCTCGTCGATCAGCGGAAGGCCGCAGCCGAACCAGGAGAGGAGTTCCGCATAGTAGTACGCGCGAAGGACCTTCGCCTCGGCGATCCACCGGTTGTATTCGGAGGTGCTGCCGACGATCTCGGGATCGGCGTACTTGATGAACATCGCGCAGGCGCGGATACGCTGGAAGTACTTCGTCCAGAAGTTGTCTTCCGCGGCGCCCGTGACCGACCAGACCGGATGGGAGGAGGCGGAAGCCGAGCCGCTGTACAGCAGCGCGGAACCAGCCCAGTTCACGTCCAGGTCATCGCAGTCCCAGGAGTCGTCGCACCAGTTCACCGGACCGCGGGTCCAGAAGAAATACTGCAGGCCCTTGACAGGCATGCCGGTATAGCATGTCCCGAGGTAGGCCATCGTCTTGTCATAGTCGCCCCATACGTCCTCCAGGGAGATCTTGCCGCCCGGAGCCTCGTCCAGGTACTTGTTGCAAGATGCCGCAGCGAAGCAAAGAAGCGTGCACGCAATAGCAAAGTATATCAATTTTTTCATATCCATCTCCATTTTAGAAGTTGATGTTCAGACCGAGCATGTAGGTCTTCGTGATCGGGTAGCCGATTGCGTCGTTCTGCTCGGGATCGAGGTGGTTCTTGAAGGTGCCCTTGCTGAAGCAGAACAGGTTCTGCCCGGCAGCGTAGAAGCGCAGGCTCTTCACACCGGCGCCGCTCAGCAGCTTGGCCGGAAGCGTGTAGCCGATCTCGACGTTCTTCAGACGCACGAAATGACGGTTCTGGATGAAGAAGTCGTTGGAACGGTTGCTGGTGGAACGCGCGGTAGCGAGGGCGGGATACGTGATCGTCTCGCCGTTCTGCCAGCGCTCCTGCGTCCAGGCCGTCTTGTGGTAGTCGTAGAACGTACCGTGATAAATGTACTCGACCACGTTCTGCGTAACGTTCATGTAGTTGCGGGAGTAACGGCCGAGACCCTGGAAGAGGACGTTGACGTCGAAGTTCTTCAGCTGGGCGCCGAGGCTCAGACCGAAGTTGATGCCAGGGACCGAGCCGGACCAGCCGATCGGGGAGGAGTCCTTCTCGTCGACGACACCGTCGCCGGTGACGTCCTTGTACACGAAGTCACCCACGCGCGGGGTACCGAAGCCGTAGGTCGTATGGCTGAGGTACTCGTCGATCTCTTCCTGAGAGGTGAAGTAACCCTTGCCCGGGCTGTCCCAGTCGATCAGGTAACCCCACTGCTGGCCGAGGCGGAACCCTTCCGTCGTGTAACGGTAGGCATAGTCCTCGCCCTTCTGGACCTCGTCGTATTCGATGACCTTGTTGTCGTTGAAGCCGAAGTTGCCGTTGACGTTGAACGCGTAGCCGTTCTTGAAGTCGTGGGCGTACTTGAGCTCGACCTCGAAACCGTGGTTCTCGACGACACCCATGTTCACCTTCGGGATGTTGCCCAGCGGCAGACCCTGGAACGAAGGGATGGTCTTGCGGGAGATGAGGATCTGGTCACGGTTCTCCGTGAAGTAGTCGAAGTTGATGCGGAGGTCCTGGAAGAGACCGAGTTCGACGCCCACGTTCATCTTGTGCGCGAGCTCCCACTTCAACTCCTTGTTGCCGAGGAGGCCTTCGGAAATCGTACCGGTGATACCGCTGGCGCGGCCGTTGTTGCCGCCCACGGTGATGTTGTCCTGATAGAGGAAGCGGTTGCCGCCCATGGAGTCGTTACCGACCATGCCGTAGGAGGCGCGGAACTTCAGCCAGGTGATCACGGGGTTGTCCTTCAGGAACTTCTCGTTGGAGGCGATCCAGCCCACGGAAACCGACGGGAAGAAACCGAAGCGGTTGGCCGGGGCGAACTGCTCCGTTCCGTTGTAACCCATGTTCAACTCGAGGAGATAGCGGTCGTCGTAACCGTAGGTCAGACGGGCCGCCGTACCGATGACGTTGTAGGGGATGTCGGCGCCGCTGGATTCCCAGTAACGGCGGTAGGCGTTCACCATCGCGCCCACGGCGTGCTTCTCGGCGAACGTGCGGGCGTAGTTGATACCGGCCTGCGCGTAGATCGTGTAGCGGGAGCTGCGGCTGTGGCCGAGGCTCAGCGGCTGCGGGTTCTGGCCGCGGTCGGCGTAGGTCAGCGTGTCGTTGACGTAGTCGACCTGCGGGGTGTACAGGCGCACGGTCCGCGATCCGTAGAGGATACCGCGGTTATACGTGTCGTAGGATACCTGGCCGTTGATGGAGAGGCCCTTCGTCACGAGGCGGCTGAGGTCGTAGTTGATCGACAGCGTCGAGTTCAGGTTCTTATCCGTATCGGTCTGGAATCCGCGGTAGTTCATACATTCGTAAGCGGTACGGTCCATCCAGTTGTGGGTGATGACCTCGCCGTCGTCGATGCCGAACTCGCTGATGGTCGTCGGGCCGACGGAGATCGGGGTGATACACGTGGCCTGGTAGATGAGGTCACGCATCATCCAGTTCTCGTCCCAGCCGTACATCGGACCGGAGATAGGCATGTTGACGTCTTCCGTGTAGGAAGCCAGGTTCAGGGAGACCGTCACGTCCTTGGAGAGGTGGAAGTCGAGGTTCGAACGGAGGCTGAAGCGGTTCATCCGCGTCTGCGTGTCGTAACCGAGTTCCTCCACAGAGTGGTTCTTCATGTTACCGCTCTGGTGGATGTAACCGATGTTCAGGAAGTAGTTCACCCAGTCGGTACCGCCGCTGATGTTCGCGTTGAAACGCGACTGCGGGGTAAACTGCTTGAACATCATACGATAATAGTCGTTGTCGCAGTAGAGATACTCGCGCATCTTCTTGATCTGCTCGTAGTTCTCCTCGTTGCCGGTCAGGCCGAACAGCGGGTTCTTGAACTTCGCGATCAGTTCGTCGCTGAACTCCGGGTCGTAGCCGTCGTTCACGAGGGCCTCGTTGCGCAGCTGCATGTACTCCCAGGAGTGGGTGCGCTCGGGCTGGATCACGAACGAGGTCATGGACTGGTCGAACGTCAGGGAGAGGCTCGGCTTGCCCTTCTGGCCACGACGGGTCTGGATCAGGATGACACCGTTCGCACCGCGCACACCGTAAAGGGCGGTCGCGGAGGCGTCCTTCAGGACGGAGAGGCTCTCGACCTCGTTCATGTCCATCGTACGCACGGCATCGGTACCACGCTCCACACCATCCACGACGATCAGCGGGCTCTGGCCGTTGGTGGTGGCGGCACCACGCGTTTTTTGGGCCGCACCACGCTTTTTTGTATATTTGTCAATGAACATGGAAACGAACCGAACGATGAAAAAGTGGCTCCTTCTTCTCTTTTTGGCGCCGGCGGCGCTGTGCGCTTCCGCCCAGGATTATGTTTTCAACCGCTATCCGCTCGAATCCGTCCCGTACGCCGAGCTTCCGCTGGGCGCCATCCGTCCGGACGGCTGGCTGCGCGGACAGCTGGAACGGATGCGCGACGGGCTGACCGGTCACCTGGACGAGGTGTATGCTGAAGTCGTCGGAGATGACAACGCCTGGCTCGGCGGGGAAGGGGACACGTGGGAACGCGGCCCCTACTGGGTCGACGGCCTCCTGCCGCTGGCCTACCTCCTGGACGACGAGGAACTGGTCGCGAAGGCCCTCAAATGGACGGAAGCGATCCTCACCACGGCCCGCGAAGACGGCTACATCGGCAATTCGGTGGACCGGCCCTATGTCCGGGGGCTCCAGCGGAACCTCTCCGAGGACTGGTGGCCGAAGATGGTCGCCCTGAAGATCCTGAAGCAGTACTATTCGGCGACGGGCGACTCGCGCGTGCCCCGGGTCCTGCTTGCCTATTTCCGCTACCAGGCCGCCCACCTTCCCGAACACCCGCTCGGCCATTGGTCCTTCTGGGGCACCTGGCGCTCCTCCGACAACCTGGGCGTCATCTACTGGCTCTACAACCTGACCGGCGAGGCGTTCCTGCTCGACCTGGCCCGGCTGATCCACGACCAGTCGGTCGACCTGACGGGGATGTTCACGGCCGGCGACGTGTTCCGCCGCCCGTATTCCATCCATTGTGTCAACCTGGGCCAGGGGTTCAAGATGCCCGTCGTCTGGTGGCAGCAGTCGCACGACTCGCGCGACCTGGACGCCCCGAAACGCGCCAGCGCGTTCATCCGGACAACGATCGGCCTTCCGACCGGCCTGTGGGCGGGCGACGAGCCGATCCACCTCGGAGACCCGCTCCGTGGGTCCGAGTTCTGTACGGCTTCGGAGATGATGTACTCCCTGGAGGAGATCCTTCGCATCACAGGTGATCTCACGTGGGCCGACTACCTGGAGCGGGTGGCGTACAACGCCCTGCCTACGCAGGCGACGGACGCCTTCGATGCGCGTCAGTATTTCCAGCAGACCAACCAGATTGCCTGCACCGTCGAACCGCATCCCTTCATGACCGACCATTCCGGAACGGACGTGGTTTTCAGCCCGCTCGGCGGTTACCCTTGCTGCACGTGCAACATGCATCAGGCTTGGCCGAAACTGGTCGGCAACCTGTGGTACGCTTCGGCGGACGGCGGTCTTGCCGCCCTGGTTTATGCTCCGTGCGAAGTCCGCGCCCGGGTCGGCGAGTCGGTCGACGCCATTGTCCGCGAAGAGACGTTCTATCCCTTCGACGGGCAGGTCCGCTTCACGGTGGATTTTGAGAAAAAGAAGGTGAAGTCGGCGTTCTTCCCGCTGCATTTCCGAATCCCGTCCTGGTGCAAGGCGGCGGAGGTCACCCTGCCGGACGGCTCGACGCTGCATCCCAAGGCAGGGGAGACCGTGCGTGTGAACCGCCGCTGGGCGAAAGGGGACGTCCTCACCTTGTCGCTGCCGATGGAGATCGCGACCAGTTCGTGGTTCGACGGCGCGCTGGTCATCGAGCGCGGCCCGCTTGTCTACGCCTTGAAGATGAACGAAAAATGGTCGCGGAAGGAATTCCCGAAGGAATTCGGTTATGGGCCCTTCTGCTATGAGGTTACGTCCGACTCTCCCTGGAACTTCGGCTTCCGCCAGCGCGACCTGGCGCATCCCGAGACCGCATTCTCCGTCGTCACGCGGCCGGATGACGGCTCCTATCCCTGGTCACTGGAAGGCGCTCCGGTCAGCATCTTCGCCAAGGCGGTGCGGATCGAAGGCTGGCAGGCAGCGGGCGGAAATGCCGGTCCGGTCGCCTATTTCAAAGAGTCCGGTTCGGACATCGGCCCTTCCGAAACGGTCGAACTCATCCCCTACGGGTGTACGACACTTCGGATCGCGGAGTTCCCCCTGCGCCGTTAGCCTGTTGTTTTTTCGGGAGAATGTCCGTATATTAGTACGTCTATACCACATCGCTTCTGAAAAAACAATGACGATATGAAAAAAATGTTCATTGCGGCGATGGCCGCAGCCTTTTTCGCCGTGCTCCCGGCCGGGGCACAGACCGTCAACAGCGACTCCTGGGCGGCAACGGACGCTTTGGGCCGGAAGGTCCGCTCCTATGATGATGCCCCCGCGAAGCGCGATGGCAAGTTTGTCGCCATCTTCTACTGGACGTGGCACGACGTGGCACGGCACAACGAAGACTGGCAGGTGAAGAATATCACCGAGATCGTGCGGCAGTACCCCGAGGCGATGCGTGACATCAATCATCCCGCCTGGGTGAAATCGGAAGTGACCGGCCAGTATTATTATTGGGAGCAGCCGCTGCTGGGCTATTACCTGACCACGGACAAGTGGGTGCTCCGCAAGCATGCCGAGCTGCTGGCCGATGCCGGAATCGACGCCGTCTTTTTCGACTGCACCAACGGGAGCAACACGTTCAAGGCCTCTTGCGAGGCGTTGATGGAGACGTGGGACCAGGCGCAGAAAGACGGCGTGAACGTCCCCAAGATAGCGTTCATCCTCAATTTCGGTCCTGCCCGTACGTCGCGTGTGTCGCTTCGGCAGCTCTACAACGACATCTACAAGCCCGGCCGCTATGAGAATCTCTGGTTCATGTGGAAAGGGAAGCCCTGTATCATGGCGTATCCCGAGGCCCTCGGCGACGAGCCGGTCGACCGGGAGATCGCCGACTTCTTCACCTTCCGCCCGGGGCAGCCGGACTACGTGAACGGACCGACGCGCGACGACCAGTGGGGCTGGCTGGAGAACTACCCCCAGCACGGCTATGTCCCTTCGGTCGGACCGGACGGCAAGACACAGTACGAGCAGGTGACGGTCGGTATCGCGCAGAACACGAATCCCGACCGGAAGGGCCACTGCGGCGCCTTCAACACCAAGGATGCCTACGGCCGCAACTGGTCGATCCGCAACGGCTTCGACCCGCGTCCGGACGGCTACCTCTACGGCTGGAACTTTGCCGAGCAGTGGGAACGTGCCTTCGAACTGGATCCGGAACTGGTCTTTGTGACGGGCTGGAACGAATTCATCGCCGGCCGTTGGGGCGCGCCCTGGAACGGCGATCCGTTCTCGTTCGTGGACCAGTACAACTGGGTCTGCAGCCGTGACATCGAGCCGAATGCCGGCTGGGGCGACAAGGGGGATGTCTACTACCTGCAGCTGGTGGACCAGGTCCGCAAGTTCAAGGGCATGACACCGGCCGAGCCCGCTTCGGAGGCCAAGTCCGTCCGCCTGCGCAAGTTCGCGGACTGGGAAGACGTGAAACCGTACTTCGCTGCCTATAAGGGGAATACATTCCATCGCGACGCGGACGGCTCCGCGAACCTGCACTATGTCGACAATACGGGCCGCAACGACCTCGTGGGCGCCAAGGTGGCCCGTGACGGCAAGTATCTCTACTTCTACGTAGAGACGGCCGAAGCGCTTTCGCCGAAGACGGACCCGCACTGGATGCAGCTCTTCATCGATGTCGACCGTGACAAGGCCACGGGCTGGAACGGCTACGACTTCGTGGTGAACCGCGTTTCCCCGAAGGGGAGCAAGGCCC